>Ga0081539_10000634_pt1 | contig 71135 bp, 60 predicted proteins | sample TabmetS4T2R2_FD_71023 | JGI IMG/M metagenome (GOLD analysis project Ga0081539, IMG submission 71023) | Tabebuia heterophylla rhizosphere microbial communities from the University of Puerto Rico - S4T2R2 | ecosystem: Host-associated > Plants > Roots > Rhizosphere ...
TCGCCGCGTCCACCGCCTGTTCGGGCGACAGCGCCACCGTCCCGTCCAGCACCGCCACGCCATAGCGGCGCAGCAGCTCCTTCGCCTGATACTCGTGGATGTTCATCCGCGGATCCTTTCCGCGGGCCCGAGGGGTCAGGCCGTGGATGACGCGATGAAAGGCAAGGCGGCGCGGCGCATCAGATGATCGCCTTGGCGCGCAGCGCGGCGAGCTCGGCCTCCGTCATGCCGAGCGTGCCGCCGAGCACCGCCTCGGTGTGCTCGCCGAGCACGGGCGGCGGCAGGCGGTATTGCGGCGGCGTTGCCGAAAGCCGCACCGGGTTGGCGATCACCTGCACCGTCTCGCCCGAGGCGTGGCGCATCTCCACCACGCAGTCGCGCGCCTTCACCTGCGGATCGGCGAAGACCTGGTCGAGGGTGTTGATCGGGCCGCAGCCGATCTTCAGCGCTTCCAGCTGCTCGATCCATTCCGCGGTGGTGAGGGAGCGCATCACCGGCGTCAGCGTCTCGGTGACGAGCTGGCGGTTCTGCACGCGGCTGGCGTTGGTGGCGAAGCGCGGATCGGCGAGCAGCTGCTCCTGGCCGAAGCTCCTGCAGAAGCGCTCGAAGGTGGGGTCGTTGCCGATCGCCAGGATGATGTAGCCGTCCTTGGTGGGGAATTCCTGGTAGGGCGCGATGTTGGGGTGCTGGTTGCCGAGGCGCGGCGGGTTCTCGCCGGTGGCGAGGTAGTTCATCGCCTGGTTGGCGAGCCAGGCGACATGCGCATCCAGCATGCCGATGTCTATGCGCTGGCCTTCGCCGGTGGCGTTGCGGTGGTTGAGCGCGGCGAGCACGCCGATGCAGCCATAGAGGCCGGCGAAGAGATCGGCGATGGGAACGCCGACCTTCTGCGGCGGGCCGCTGGGATCGCCGGTGAGGGACATGATGCCGCCCATCGCCTGGACCAGCGCGTCATAGCCTGGGCGCGGCGCGTAGGGGCCGGTCTGGCCGAAGCCGGTGATGGAGCAGTAGATCAGCCGCGGATATTTCTGCCTGAGCTGGTCCCAGCCGAGGCCGTATTTGGCGAGCGCGCCGACCTTGAAATTCTCGACCAGGATGTCGCAGCCGCCTTCCAGCAGCCGGTGGATGATCGCCTGGCCTTCCGGCTTCGCGATGTCGAGGGTGACCGACTGCTTGTTGCGGTTGGCGCCGAGGAAATATGCGCTCTCACGGGTGCCGGGCCAGAAGGGCGGGGCGAAGCCGCGGGTGTCGTCGCCGCTTTCCGGCCGCTCGATCTTGACGATCTCGGCGCCGAGATCGCCGAGCATCTGGGTGCAGGTGGGGCCCGCCAGCACGCGGGTGAGGTCCAGCACGCGCACGCCCTGCAGCGCGCCCTTCGCTTGCGTCATCGGCTTCCTCCTTGTGAAAGATCGTGGGGGTTGTTGGCGAGGGTTCAGCTGCCGCGGACGCGGGCGAGGCGGCGCTTCGGCGGCGGTGCTGCGGGCGCCGGCGCGGGCCGCGCGAGCAGCGCATCCACCTGCGGGGAACGCGCGACCACGCCGCTATGGATGAAGGCTTCGTGGTACTCTTCGATTGCGTCGGGGTCGTAGAGGTAGTTGACCATGACGCCGAAGGACTCCTTGAGGCCGCGCGGCGAGACGTTGCCGAGCCAGTTCACGCGTTCCAGCCGCGCGCCATTGCCGAGATGGAAGCGGGCGACGGGATCAATGGCGGCCATGCCTTTGTTCGGGCGCGTCAGGTACTCGGCGCAGAGGCGCAGCAGCGGGGCCTTCAGCAGCGCCGCCCGCGCGGTGTCGCGCCACCACTCGGGACTTTCGGTGAGGGCGCGGAAGGCTTCCGCCGTGCCGGTCGCCTTGTCGCCCGCCGCCGCGACGAGCTGCGCGGCCTCCTCCTCGCGGAAGGCGGGGCCGGATGCGTCGGCGGCGTCGAGCCGCCGTTCCAGCCAGCGGCGGAACCCCGGGACGGGCGAGAGCGTCGAGAATCGGACGAGCTGCGGCAGCTCCAGCTTCAGTTCCTCGACCACCTGCTTGATGAGGAAGTTGCCGAAGGAAATGCCGCGCAGCCCGTCCTGGCAGTTGGAGATCGAATAGAAGATCGCCGTGTCGGCCTGCGCCGCATCGCCCGCCGGATCGTCGCGCGACAGCAGCGGCTGCACCGCGGCGGCGAGGCCGCGGACCAGCGCGACTTCGACGAAGATCAGCGGCTCCCCGGGCAGGGTCGGGTGGAAGAAGCCGAAGCAGCGGCGGTCGGCGGCGAGCCGGCGGCGCAGATCGTCCCAGCCCTGGATCTCGTGCACCGCCTCATAGGCGATCAGTTTCTCGAGCACCGCGGCGGGGGTCTGCCAGTCGATGCGCCGCAGCTCGAGGAAGCCGCGGTTGAACCAGGAGGCGAGGAGATGGCGGAGATCGGCATCGAGCGGCTGCAGCGCCGGGTGCGCGCGCAGCATGCCGAGGATCTCCTTGCGTATGGCGACGAGGGCGGCAGTGCCGCCGGGCGCCATGTTCATGCGGCGCAGCAGCTCCTGCCGCGGCGGCTCGGCGGCGGCGGCGAGCTGCATGGCGTGCTCGGGGCTGGGTTCGGCGAGATAGGCCTCGGCCGCCTTGCGCAGCGGGGCCTCGGCGGGCCCGAAGCGCTCGGCGAGGAAGCCGTAGAAGGCGGCGCGGTCCTCGGGACCCAGGCTGCGCAGCGCGGCGTGGAGCTCGCGCGCGACGGCGGCGCCGGAGGCCTCGCCGCGCTCGGAGAGCTGGGCTTCGGCGAGCCGCGTCGCGCGTTCGAGCGGCGGCGCCGAGGCCTCCGGCACCTGCGCATAGGCGGTGCCGCGGTCGGCGATGCTGGACCACAGCCGCTCCAGCCAGGAACGGGCCTCGGGCAGCACGGCGGCGACGGCGGGCCGGCGGGGGGATGAGGGCACGCTACTCTCCCTTGGACAGAACCTTGTGGATCAGCGGATTTCGCATACCGATAAGCCGCTTTCCAGCCATTTGTTATACGATTGTGCCTCTATCTGTGGTTTTAGTATAATTGCAAGGACACCGTTCTCACGAGTTCGCGAGCAGCGCCCAGTGGGCTGCCCGCCGGATCGCGCGCCGCGCACCGCCGCCTTGCGCATGGCTGGGAGGCGCGAGGGGGCAGCTGATAGGGTTGCGCCGCTGGCCGTCCCCGCCGGGCCCTGCGCGCGATGGGAGCGGGACGGCAGCATCGGCGCGCGACGCAGCGAAGAAGGAAGAACCAGGTGCCACCCAGGCGTCAGAGCGAAGAGGAAGGCAGGCTGGTGATGCTGTCCGCGACAGCGGCGGCCTCGCCCACCCTGTCCGAATCCATCCGCGTCCGGCTTGCCGACGAGATCACCTCCGGCGCGCTCGCGCCGGGGAGCGAGATCGACGAGCAGGGCGTGGCGGACCGCTTCGGCGTCTCCCGCACGCCGGTGCGCGAGGCGCTGCGCGACCTCGCCGCGGTCGGGCTGGTCGAGATCGAGCCGCGCCGGGGGGTGCGCGTGGCGCGGCTCACCGCCGACCGGCTGGGCGAGATGTTCGAGGTGATGGCGGAGACCGAGGCGATGTGCGCGCGGCTCGCCACCTATCGCATGACGGCTGTGGAGCGGCTCGCGCTGCAGGAGCTGCATCAGCGCTCGGGCGAGGCGGCTTCGCGCGGCGACGTTGACGGCTACGACGCGCTGAACCGGGATTTCCACTCGGCGCTGTATCGCGGCACGCACAACGCCTTCCTGGCCGACCACGCCGCCGCGCTGAGGCTGCGGGTCGCGCCCTTCCGGCGGGCGCAGTTCCGCGGGCCGCAGCGGCTGGCCCGCTCGCATGAGGAGCACGAGCAGCTGCTGCGCCAGATCCTGCGCGGCGACGGGGAGGAGGTGGCGCGGCTGATGCGCGCGCACATGATGACGGCGAGCGCGACGCTGGTCGGCTATCTCGGGGAAAGCACGACCGCCGCGCAGGCAAAGGAGCGCGCGCCCTCGGCGCGATAGGGGCTGGCGGCCGGGAGGGCCCGGGCGCCGGCGGCCGCGAACCGGGGTCAGCGATCAACGCGGGATTTGCGGAATCGGCTGAACGGCGCTCATGCTTGCGGGCATGAAGCGGCCCCTCCCCCTCAGCGGATTGCGCGCCTTCGAGGCCGTCACCCGCACCGGGTCCTTGCGCGCCGCCTCCGACGATCTCAGCCTGACGCCGAGCGCGGTCAGCCACGCCATCCGCAGCCTGGAGCGCGAGCTCGGCACCATGCTGTTCGAGCGCGAAGGCCGCTCCATCCGCCTCACGCCGGAAGGCGAGACGCTGATGCGCCATGTCGAGCGCGGCTTCAGCGAGCTGCAGCTCGGCGTCGGCAATGTCGCCGCGCGCGGGCCGCAGCTGCTCAAGCTGCACAGCGCGCCGAGCTTCGCGGCGCAATGGCTGATGCCGCGGCTGCGCCGGCTGCTGCAGGAATGCCCCGGCCTCGAGCTGCGCATCGCGGCGGGCACCGACTACACGCATTTCATCGCCGACGAGTTCGACGCCGACATCGTCTATGGCGCCATGCCGCCGGATTTCTACGGCGCCTCGGCGCGCCAGGGGCTGGTGGTGCTGCCGCTCGGCACCCGAGGCCGAGGCGCGCTACCATGCCGCCCAGGAGGGCATCTCCCTGGCGGCCTGACTCAAACTCCCATGCCTCCGGCAAACCCCGCGCGGTTCACTGAGCACGACGCCCGTGGACACTGCGCTCCGCAATCGGCTCACGGCGCGTCTTGGTTCAGCGAGGGCTTGCGGCGCCTGGTGAGGGTCTTTCCGCGCGGCTCGGCGGCGCAGGAGTTTGAGCGGCGCAAGGACGAGCGGCTCCGTCGCGGCGAGTCGGACGGGCGCGCCGAAGAGGTAAGCGTGCGGTGACGGCTGCGGCGGCGTGTTGACGCGCGTCAGAGGCAGCCGTGGCGCAGGTTGGGGTCCCGCCATAGAACGGGCAGGATAGCACGCATGGCAGCACGGAACGGGAACATGCCTACGCTGCGATGTGGACTGCGTCGGCGAGCGGCGAACCGCGGAGCGGCCTGAACCCACCCTCTCCGAGGCTGGTATCGGCGCCCCAGAGGTAGTCGCCGGTGAGGTTGATGTGCTGCCAGCCGAGCGGCGCCACGTGCGCGAGTAGCCCGTCCGGCACCATCCCGCCGTGGCGGCGGAGGGTGTCCAGCGCGCGGCTGAGATACACCGTGTTCCAGAAGGAAATGGCAGCGGTGACGAGGGCGAGGCCGCTGGCGCGGTGCTGTTGCGCCTCGAGGGTGCGATCGCGCAGGCGACCCAGCCGATGGAAGCAGATGGCGCGGGCGAGCGCGTTCCGCGCTTCTCCCTTATTCAATTCCGCGGGGGCCTGTCGGCGGAGGTCCGGCCTCTCCAGCCAGTCGAGAGTGAACAGCGTGCGCTCGATGCGACCGATCTCGCGCAAAGCCAGCGCAAGGCCATTCTGCCGGGGGTAGGCGCCGAGTCGCTTGAGCAAGAGCGACGCGCTGACCGCACCGGTGCGTACCGATGCCGCGGGGCGCAGCATGTCGTCCCAGTGCGCGGTGATCAGCGTCTCGTCGATACGTCCCGCGATGAACCGTTCGAGTGAGGGCCAGGCACCTGCCGGGCCGAAAGCATAGAGCCGGCGCTCGGCAAGGTTGGGGATGCGCGGGACGAAGCGGAAGCCGAGGAGGTGCGCCAAGGCAAACACATGGTCGCTTACCCCGCCGCCGTCCGTGTGATGGACGGAGATGGCCAGGTCGGCTTCGTGATAGAGCAGGCCGTCGATCACGTGGGCGGCCTCGCCGGCGGGAGGAATTGCCACGGTGTGATATGGCGCGTGGCGGGCCGAGACATGCGTATAGAGGAGCATCGATGCCTCGCGCCCATAGCGCGCATTGACCGCACCCACAGCCTCGCCGGGGCCACCGGTCGGGAAGTGCTGCCCGTCCGAGCTGGATATCTCGGCGGCACCGAACAGGGCGGCGAGCGGCTGGCGCTGCTGGGCGTCGACGAGGATCGCGAGAGCCTGCCGGTAAGTCTCCTCGCGCAGGTGCCAGCCTGCCGTCCAGGCGAGCTGCCGATAGCTCGCCACGGTACAGGCCTCCGCCATCCGCGTCAGGCCGAGGTTCGTGGCGTCGGCCAACACCGCGGTGAGCACCACGCGCGGATCCTCCGCCGGCAGGCCTGTGTGCAGGTGGGTGAAGGCTGCGCTGAAGCCGATCCAGCGGTTCACCTCGGCGAGCAGGTCGGTGATGCGGGCGTTGGGCAGCATGCCGTACAGCCGCTCGGCCAGGGCTTCCGCCTCCTCCGGCGTGGCCGCCCTCAAAGGCGAGATCTTCAACTCATCGCCTTTGATGCGTACGTCTTCCAGCGCCTCCGCCGCCGCCTTGGCGGCGACCTCGGTCAGGCGTCGCTCGAGCAGGGCGCGGCGCTCGGCGAGGTAGTCCTCCGCCGATGCGGGCACGGCGACCGGCAGAGGCCCTGCCACGCGCATGGCGGCGAACAGAGCGGGCGGGATGAGCTGGTCCTCGACGGCGCGCCATTGCCGGCTGCCCTCGACCCAGATGTCGCCGGCGCGCAGCCGCTCGCGCAGGGCGAGCAGCGTGGCCGTCTCCCAGGTCCGGCGTTCTGTGGCGCCTGCATCCCGCACCGCCTCGCGCCACCCTGGGCGGAGAAAGCTCACCGGCAGGCTGTGCGGCCAACTTTGCCCGCCGCTCTCGTAGGCGCCGCGCAGCGCCTCGACGGCGCGCAGCGTTGCGGCCGCGGCGGGGACAGCGCGGAGCCGGAAGGTGCGGAGGAACAGCGGTCCGAGGCGATGCAGGACCGGCCATGCGCGCGTGGCGAGCGCCGGCAAGTCGGTCTTGTCCGGTCGCGCGAGGCGCTCGGCTTCGGCGACGTCGCGCGCCAGTCGGTCCCAGCCGACCGCGTCGGCAACCGCTGCATCCAGATTGGACTTGGTGTCCCTCGCCTTGATCAGCGCTCCGCCGAGCTTGGCGAGAAGACGGACCTTGTCGTTGATTGTGCGGGCATTCCGCAGCAGGACATCTTGCTCGCGTACCTCGGCGCGTCGAAACATCCGCCCGACAGCGCGGTCGAACAGGCCGACGCCGTCATCAGTGAGGCGTGCGACGGTGTCGAGCACGGTGGCGACGAGGGTGGCGTGGCGGCGGAGCGGCGATAACGCCCGCAGGTGCTGAGCCGTAAAGCGGCCACCCTCTCGGGCGAACTGGCGTAGCCGCTCCGGGTGGATGCCTTCGGTGCACGCTGGATCGACGCCGACCGAGCGCAGCCGCTCGAGCTGTTCGACCAGATTCGCCAGCGCGCCGTGACCCGGGGCGCCCGGTGGCCGGCGCGCCCACGCCAGTACGCTCATCGGCGTGCCCTCATTCGGCTCGAGCAGCGCGTCAAGCGCGGCAATCTGTTCCATGGTCAGGCCGCGGGTCAGTTGGTGGGCGATGTACCGCTCCGCCTGGAGCATTGCAGCGCTGACGAGGCGCTCGAGCACACTCGGGCCGGGCGCGACGATGTGGCGCCGCCGCAGTTCGTCCATCAGCGTAGCCGCGATCACCGGCGCGCTGGTCGTGGCGAGGGCCACTGGCAGCAACCAGGCGGCGATGTCGCGGCGGTCCTCCGGCGCGAACATCCGGAAGCCGAATGCCGCACGCAGGCCATCAAGCTGTTCGCGTCGGGTCTGGGATCGCCTCGCATAGTCCATCAGGGCCCCGGCGCTGACGCCGATCTGTTCGGCAACGAAGCGCAGCGCGCTTTCGGAGATGGCCTCGCCTCTGCGGAGCAGCCGCCCAGGAAAGCGGAAAGCGCAGAGCTGTAGGGCAAAGCCGAGCCGATTGTGGTCGCCGCGCCGGCGGTCGATCGCGGCCAGGTCGGCGGCGTCAAGCGTCCAGTGTCGGATGAGGTCTGGTTCGGCGGCGGGCAGCGCGAGTAGTCCCGCCAGCTGCGCGCCGGTGAGCGCGCGGCGTCTCGGCATGGCACGTTGTCCCAGGAAAAGGGTAGTCTATTCGGTACGGTGCGAGCCCGAACAGGAGCAATGGGTTAGCGCCCGTCAAGCAGGGAGGGTTCAACTGGGACAGCGCGCCGCCCTCTATTGCCGGATCTCGACCGCCGATCAGTCCTGCGCGCGCCAGGAGCGGGACCTGACCGCATTCGCGGCGCGGGCCGGCTACGAGGTGGTCGGCGTGTTCCGCGAGACCGGCTCGGGCGCGCGGGCGGATCGCGCTGAGCGGCGGAAGGTGTTGGCGCTGGCCCAGCGGCGCGAGATCGATGCCGTGTTGGTGACCGAGCTCTCGCGCTGGGGACGCAGCACGCTGGACCTGCTGCACACGTTGCAGGAGTTGGAGGCGCGCCGCGTCTCGGTGATCGCCATGAGCGGCTTGGCCTTCGACCTGTCCACGCCGCACGGGCGCATGCTGGCCACCGTGCTCGCCGGCATTGCCGAGTTCGAGCGCGAGCTCATCCGCGAGCGTGTGCGCTCCGGCATTGCCGCAGCGAAGGCCCGCGGCAAGCGCCTCGGTCGTAAGCCCGGGCAGCGGCCGAAATCGGATCGGCTCGCACCCAGGGTGTTGACGCTGGTCGCGCAGGGCCGCAGCTATCGCCTCATCGGCCGCGAGGTAGGATTGAGCAAGAACACGGTCGCCGACATCGTCAGACGCAGGCGAGCCTCGGACGGCTCCTGATCGGGCCAGTGTTCCCGATCCGTGCTTCCATCCGTGCTATTCTGCCCGTTCTATGGCGGGACCCCGTGTTGGATCATGCCCCGACGCTTCCTCTGAAGGTCTCGCAGAATCTCAGGTCGGGAATGCCCCCCGTCCATCATGACCTTGCCACGATGGAGGATGGACCGGCGGTGGCCGATGCGGCGTCGACCTGCTCGGCTTCCTTCGCAGCGTCGTAGTGGTGGGCCGACGCGGAAAGCTTGTGATTGATCAACATCACCGCGATCGTTCCCAGCAGGCCAGCCAACCCGATCGCCATGAAGTTCTGCTCCAGCGGCAGCTGCAGCGAGACCAGGGTACCGATCAGGATCGGCGCTAGGATCGCCCCCAAGCGCCCGATCCCCGTGGCAAAGCCGACGCCCGTCGAGCGGATGGCGGTCGGATAGAACCCGCCCGCATACGCATAGGCCACGAGCTGCGTGCCGAGCGTCGAGGCGCCGACGATAAAGACGATCAGGAAGAGCAGTTCGGTCGACTTGGCGTAGCCCATCAGGGCCAGCGCGACCGCCCCCACCGCGTAGAAGGCAACCAGCACGTGCTTGATGTTGAACTTGTCGCCGAGCCAGCCGCCGAACACGGCGCCGATCATCGCGCCCACGTTGAACACGATGACGAAATTCAGGGCCGAGCCGAGGCTGTAGCCCGCCATCGCCATCAGCCTGGCCAACCACGAGCTGAGCGCGTACACCATGAACAGCCCCATGGCGAACGCGATCCAGATCATCACCGTGCTGAAGCCGCGGCCGTCTTGGAACAGCTTCGCGACGGGCGCGCTCGTGGCGCGGTCCTCGGCCGGCACCAGGAACCGCTCGCGCTCTTGCAGCGGATAGTTCGGCACCACCTTCCTGACGATCCGGCGCAACTCGGCGTCGCGGCCCTTCTTGATCAAGAACGGCATGGACTCCGGCATCGTCTTCATGATGAACGGTATCAGCAGCACCGGCGCAAGCGCGGCGAAGAACACCGACTGCCAGCCGTAGGCCTCGATCAGCTGCTTGCCGATCAATGCGACCAGGATGCCGCCGACCGAGTAGCCGGTGAACACCAGGGTCACCAGCCGGCCGCGAAGCCTGACCGGCGCGAACTCGGCCATCTGGGCGGTCACGATGGGTACGATGCCGCCGATGCCCAGGCCGGCGAGGAAGCGCGTGATGCTGAAAGTGACCGGATCACGCGTCAATCCGGCGGCCGCCGTGAAGACGCTGAGCAGGGCGATGCAGAACGCGATCGACATCCGGCGACCGACTTTGTCGGCCAGGGTGCCGAGGGAGATCGCGCCGAACATCATCCCGAACAACGCGGAGCTCGCCATGAAGCCTGCCTTCGTGGCGTCCACGCCCATGTCCGCCATGATCGCCGGCAGGGCGGCGCCGACGACGGCGAGGTCGTAGCCGTCGATGACGAGGATCAGCACGTACCAGAAGAGAACGAGTGCGTGGTAGCCGTTGAACCTGGCCTCGTCGACCAGCTTGTGTACGTCGATGCGGTGCATGGAGGTGTCTCCCTGATCCCTGCGTGATGCGCGGAGCCGATCGGGGCAGTTCTCCCGCCGTGCGCCGCTGATGTAGTCGCGTTTGACGGTCCGGAGGGCAGTCGCCCTCTGACCTTGCCGGAACACTCCCGGGAAGATCGGGCCGGCGGGGCGTTCTCGCGTCGCCCAGCTCGCCCGCCCCACGAGGACTCGGTCAGTCCTCGGGCAATCCCCGCGCGATCACCATGCGCTGGACGTCGCTGGTGCCCTCGTAGATCTGGCACACCCGCACGTCGCGGTAGATGCGCTCCACGGGGAAGTCTGCCAGGTAGCCGTAGCCGCCATGGATCTGGATGGCCGCGGAGCACACCGCCTCCGCGGCCTCAGAGGCGAACAGCTTGGCCATGCTGGCCTCGGTCAAGCACGGCAGCCCGCGCTCGCGCAACTCCGCCGCGTGGTGCACCATCTGCCGCGAAGCCTCGGTCCTCGTCGCCATCTCCGCCAGGCGGAACGCGACTGCCTGATGCTCGACGATCGGCCTGCCGAAGGCGACTCGCTCGCGGGCATAGTCGCGCGCGCAGGCGAAGGCGGCGCGGGCCATGCCCACCGACTGCGCAGCGATGCCGATGCGCCCGCCTTCGAGGTTCGACAGTGCAATGCGGTAGCCCTGCCCCTCCTCGCCCAGCCGGAGCGACGCCGGCAGGCGCATGTCGTTGAACGCGATCTGGCAGGTGTCGGAGGAATGCTGGCCGAGCTTGTGCTCCATCCGCACCACCTCGTAGCCCGGCGTGTCGGTCGGCACGATGAAGGCGGCGATGCCCTTCTTGCCGGCATCCGGGTCAGTGACGGCGAAGGTGATGATTACCTGGCCGTTCTTGCCGGAGGTGATGAACTGCTTCGTCCCCGACAGCACGTAGGCGTCGCCGTCGCGCCGCGCCCGCGTGCGTAGGGCGGCCGCGTCCGAGCCCGCCTGCGGCTCGGTCAGCGCGAAGCCGCCGATCCATTCGCCGCTCGCCAGCTTCGGCAAGAACTGCCGCTTCTGCTGCTCGGTGCCGAACTTCACAATCGGCGCGCAGCCGACCGAGCTGTGTACGCTCATGATGGTGGAGCAGGCGCCGTCGGCGGCCGCGATCTCCTCCAGCACGGCCGCGTAGGCGAGCATGCCGGTGTCGGAGCCGCCGTACTCCTCCGGCACCAGCATGCCGAGGAAGCCTAGCTCGCCCATTTCCCGCAGCTCCGCCGCCGGGAACCGGTGCTCCGCATCGCGCGCGCCGGCAGCGAGGCGTTCGCGGGCGAAACTGCGCGCCGCGTCCCGCAGCTCGGCCTGTACGTCGGTCAGGATCATGGTGCGTCCCTCACGACAGACGCTCGACCGCCATCGCGGTCGCTTCACCGCCTCCGATGCACAGGCTGGCGACTCCCCTTTTCAGCCCGTAGGTCTCCAGCGCCGCCAGCAGCGTCACCAGCACCCGCGCACCAGACGCTCCGATCGGGTGACCGAGGGCGCAGGCGCCGCCGTGGACATTCACCTTGTCGTGCGGCAGGCCGAGGTCGCGCATCGCCGCCATGGCCACCACCGCGAAGGCTTCGTTGATCTCGAACAGGTCGACATCGCCCAGCTTCCAGCCGGTGCTCTCCGAGAGCTTGCGGATCGCTCCGATCGGGGCGGTGGGGAAGCGGCTCGGCTCCGCGGCATGGGTCGAGTGGCCAACGACCACGGCCACCGGTGTCAACCCGCGCCGCTCCGCCTCGCTGTGGCGCATCAGCACCAAAGCCGCGGCTCCGTCGGAGATCGAGCTGGAGTTCGCCGCCGTCACGGTGCCGCCCTGGCGGAAGGCCGGCTTCAGCGACGGGATCTTCTCCAGGTTCGCCTTTCCCGGCTGCTCGTCGACCGCGATCTGCTTCTCGGCGCGCCCGGACTTCACCGTCACCGGGACGACCTCCTTCCCGAACGAGCCGTCGGCGATCGCCTTCTGCGCGGGTCAGCGAGGCGATGGCGAACTCGTCCTGGGCGGCACGGGTGAACTGGTACTCCTGCGCGCAATCCTCGGCGAAGGTGCCCATCAGCCGGCCCTTGTCGTAGGCGTCTTCCAGCCCGTCGAGGAACATGCTGTCCATCACCCGCCCGTGGCCCATCCGATAGCCGGCGCGGGCGCGGTCGAGCAGGTAGGGGGCGTTGGACATGCTCTCCATGCCGCCCGCCACCACGACGTCCGCGCTGCCGGCGGCGAGCAAGTCGTGCCCGAGCATGGCGGCCTTCATGCCCGAGCCGCACATCTTGTTCACGGTGGTGCAGCCGGCCTCCAGCGGCAGCCCGGCCGCCAGCGCCGCCTGCCGTGCCGGCGCCTGGCCCTGGCCGGCGGGCAGCACGCAGCCCATCAGCACCTCCTGGACCTCGGCGGCGGCGATCCCGGCGCGCTGCACGGCGGCGGAGATGGCGGCGGCGCCCAGCGCCGGGGCGGTGGTGTCCTTGAAGTCGCCCTGGAATCCACCCATTGGCGTACGGGCGTAGCCGACGATGACGAGCGGATCGTGTGCGTTCATAGTTAGTTTTCTCCTGCTTCCTCAGCGCGGCGCCATGCGCAGGGCGCCGTCCAGGCGAATGACCTCGCCGTTCAGCATGGTGTTCTCGCAGATGTGCCGCACCAGCGCGGCGAACTCCGGCGGGCGGCCGAGGCGCGGCGGGAACGGCACGCTCTTGCCCAGGCCGTCCTGGACCTCCTGCGGCATCCCGGCCATCATCGGCGTCTCGAAGATGCCAGGCGCGACCGTCACGACGCGGATTCCATATCGCGCCAGCTCGCGCGCGACCGGCAGCGTCAGGCCGACGACGCCGGCCTTGGAGGCCGCATAGGCCGCCTGACCGATCTGCCCGTCGAAGGCGGCGATCGAGGCGGTGTTCACGATCACGCCGCACTCGCCCTCGCGGTCGGGAGGGTTGTTCACCATGGCGGCGGCGGCGAGCCGGATCATGTTGAACGTTCCGGTCAGGTTGATGGCGACGGCGCGGGCGAATTTGTCCAGCCGGTGCGGGCCCTCGCGGCCCACCACCTTCTCGCCTGGCGCGACGCCGGCGCAGTTCACCAGCCCGTTCAGCCGGCCGAAGGCCTCAAGGGCGAGCCGCACGGCCGCCTGCCCGTCGACCTCGCTGGTCACGTCGGGGGGCGCGAAGCGCGCCGCCGCGCCGAGTTCTGCCTCCAGGGCCTCGCCAGCCGCGCGGTTGACATCGGCCAGCACAACACTGGCGCCACGTCCCACCAGGTCGCGCGCCACCGCGGCGCCCAGGCCCGAGCAGCCGCCCGCGACGAGAACGACGCTGCGGTCGATCTTCATCGTGGTTTCTCCTCTGGTTCAGCGCGCCTCGGCAGCTTCGGCGTTGCACACATAAAATATTCGTTGTCGGCGCCCAGGCCCGGAGCCCTGAGGGGATGTTCCGGCGGTCCCCGGAAGGCCGGATCGATCGGGACGGGGAGCGCCGGCACGGTGTCGCCGCGCTCGTTGACCAAGGCGTGGCGGAAGACACCGCGGGCCAAGAAGTGCGGGTCCCGCACCGCCGCCTCCAGCCCGGCGACGACCGTGCAGCAGCAGTCCCGGCCCGCGAAGCGCGCGCGCCACACCGCCGCGTCCTGACCTGCGATGATTTCGGCCACCCGGCGGAGCGTCGCGGCCGGGTCGTCGCGGTCCCGCCGCAGGTGAGGCTCGAGGCCGATGACCTCGCAGAACGCCTCCCAGAACTTCTGCTCGATCGGTGCCGCCGCCAGGCACGCCCCGTCGCGCGTCGGATAGAGGTGGTAGCGCGCCGTCCCGCCGCTCAGCAGTCCGTCGCCGTTGCCGGGCCAGCGCCCAGCGGCGAGGCCGCTCCCGAGCGCCCAGAACGCGAAGGGAAACAGGTTCTCGGTCATCGCGATGTCGAGGTGGCGGCCGCGGCCCGTGCGTCCCCGTTCTTGAAGCGCCAGGAGGATGTTGACCACGGCGGGGTAGGTGCCGCCGCCGATGTCGGCGACCAGTGCCGGCGGCACGACCGGGCTGGCCGGTGGCCCCATGGAGAGCGCGAGGAGGCCCGCGTCGCCGATGTAGTTCAGGTCGTGCCCGGCGAGGTCGCGCTTCGGCCCGGTCTGGCCGTAGCCGGTGATCGAGCAGTAGATCACGCCGGGGTTCGCCGCCGAGACCGCGTCATAGCCGAGGCCGAGTCGCGCCATGACGCCGGGGCGGAACTGCTCGACGAGCACGTCGGCCCGCGCCAGCAGCGGCGCGAGCCGGGTCCTGGCCTCTGGGTCCTTCAGGTCGAGAGCGACGCTCCTCTTGCCCCGGTTCAGGAGCGCGAAGTTCGCGCTGCCGGCCCCCCAGCTCAGCTCGTAGGCACGCATCTCCTCGCCCCGACCCGGGCGCTCCACCTTGACCACCTCGGCGCCCGCCTCGGCGAGCAGCAGCGTGGCCATCGGGCCGGGGAGGAGCGTCGAGAAATCGAGGACGAAGACGCCTTCGAGCGGCCTCATGCCGGCCTCCTCCGCTGCGGATCGTTTCGCATCGGCGCTTCAGCCCGCCTTGGCGGCTTCGCGCGCCTTCGCGGCTTCGGCATTGCGCAGGATGAAGCGCTGCAGCTTGCCGCTCGGCGTCTTCGGCAGTTCGTCCACGAACTCCACCTCGCGCGGATAGGCGTGCGCCGACAGCCGGCGCTTGACGTACTGGCTCAGTTCCTCGGCCAGCGCGTCCGACGGCCGCACTCCGGCGCGCAGCACCACGAAGGCCTTGACGACCTCGGTGCGCTCGCGGTCGGGCCTGCCCACCACCGCCGCCTCGACCACCGCGTCGTGCTCGAGCAGCGCGCTCTCCACGTCGAACGGGCCGATGCGGTAGCCGGAGGAGGTGATCACGTCGTCGTTGCGGCTGACGAAGCTGATGGCACCGTCCGGCTCCAGTTCCACCGTGTCGCCGGTGCGGTAGTAGCCGCTGGCGATGGCCGGGGTGGGCTGTTGCCAGTAGCCGGTGAACCACAACAGCGGGGAGCGGGCGATGTCGATGGCGAGCACGCCCGGCTGGTTGGACTGCAGCTCCCGGTCGCTTTCGTCCAGTACGGCGACGCGGTAGCCGGGCATGGCGAAGCCGGCCGAGCCGGGATGCGCCGGGTGGCGCAGCGAATGGTGGTTGTTGACCACCATGCCGAGCTCGGTCTGGCCGTAGTGGTCGTAGATGGGGGCCGCGAGGTGCGCGTCGAACCAGCGGATCACCTCCGGGTTCAGCGGCTCGCCGGCGCTGCTGACCGCGCGCAGCCGGCCCTTCACCCGCGCCGCCGGCTCCGGTCCCGCCGCCATCAGCAGGCGATAGGCGGTGGGCGCGCCGGCGAGGTTGGTGATGCCGTGGGTCTCGATGACGCGGTAGGTGCTCTCGGCGGTGAACGGGCCGTCGTAGAAGGTGGTGGCGTGGCCCAGCATCAGCGGGCCGACCACGGCGTAGTAGAGGCCGTAGGCCCAGCCCGGATCGGCGATGTTCCAGAACCGGTCTTCCGGGCGCAGGGCGACCGCGTCGCGCATGTAGACGTAGAAGGCGGCAAGCGCCTTCAGCGGCACCGGCACGCCCTTGGGCAGGCCGGTGGTGCCGGAGGTCGACATCATCAGGAACAGGTCGTCGGCGCGGCGCGGCACCGGCTCGATGGCGGTGCCCTGGCGCGCCAGTTCGGCGCGCAAATCGACGTCGCCCGGGGCGACCGACGCACCGTCGCGTGTCACCACGACGATGGTGGGCGCGTCGGCGACGTCGTCCAGCTTCGGCCGGTTCGCCGTATCGGTCACCACCAGCTTCGCCCCGCTGGTCTTCAGCCGGTGCTCCACCGCCCTTGGGCCGAAGGCGGTGAACAGCGGCTGGTAAACGGCGCCGGCGCGCCACGTCCCCAGCGCCACCGCGAGCAATTCGGGGACGCGCGGCAGCATGCAGGCCACCACGTCGCCGGGGCCGATGCCGCGCGCGGCGAGCAGGTTGGCGAAGGCGGCCGACTGCGCCCGCAGTTCCGCGAACGTCACGCGGCCGCGGCGCCCGTCCTGGCTTTCCCACTCCAGCGCGACCCGGCCCGAATCATCGGCCCAGCGGTCGCAGCATTCCACGCAGGCATTGATGCCATCCGCGAAGCTGCCCCGGAAGCGGGCGTGGATGTCCTCGAGACGGAAGGCGGCAACGGCGTCCTCGTAGGCGATTGTCCCGGAGTCGGGGCGGTCGCGCAGGTCGCTCATGGAGGTTCCTCCGACGGGTTTTCGTTCTGTCCGGCGCTCCGGGCGGCGCGGCGCCCTAGCGGGGATGTAACGTCACCGGATATGGCAAACAGTGACCTGAGGGAGCATATTTTCTAGTGTCCTGACTCTGAAGTTCCTATCCACATTGGGCTTGGACGGCGACCGTACGCTGGCAGAAACGTTCGATGGAGGCGAGGATATCGTCGGCGGTCTTGCTCCAGCGGAAAGGCTTGGGTTCGGCGTTGTGCGCGTTGATGTAGGCGGTGATTGCTGCCTCGAGCGCCGCGGTGGAGTGGTGGGCGCCCCTCCTGATCTGCTGGTCGGTCAGCAGCGCGAAGACCCGCTCGACCTGGTTGATCCATGACGCGGAGGTCGGCGTGTAATGCACGTGCCAGCGGGGCCGCTTGGCAAACCAGTCTCACCGGCCAGGATCTAGCCACCGTCCTGCGGTGCCACCTCGGCGCTTTCGAGGCGTTCGGCGGCGTGCCGGAGCAGATCCTCTACGACCGCATGAAAACCGCCGTGCTCGGCGAGCCCGACGAGCGCGGCATCGTCTACAATGCCAAGCTCCTCGCGCTCGCCGCCCACTACGGCTTTGTCCCGCTTGCCTGCCGCCCCTACAGGGCAAAAACGAAAGGCAAAGTGGAGAGGCCGTTCCGCTACATCCGCGAGGACTTCTTCCTCGCCCGGAGCTTCCGCAATCTCGACGACCTGAACGCCCAGCTCGGCCAGTGGCTCGATCAGGTCGCCAACCGCCGCCTGCACGGCACCACGGGACGGGTCGTCGCCGAGCACTTTGCCGAGGAGCGCCCCTCGCTCAAGCCGCTGCCGGCTGGCCCGTTCAACGCCGTGCTCCGCCTCGAGCGACGCATCACGCGCGAGGGCATGGTCTCGATCGGTGGCAATCTCTACTCCGTTCCCGACGGCACGCGGCGGCGCGCCGTCGAGGTGCAGGTCACCGCCTCCGCGGTGCAGATCCTCGAGGACGGCCGCCTCATCGCCGCCCATCCCGTGCTTGAGGGCCGCGGGCGGCGCCGCATTGCCGAGGGTCACCGGAGCATGCCGCCGCCACGCAACAGCACGACGCCGCGACATGGCGTGGCCGGACCCGCGGCACTGCCGGCCAGGAGCGGTGCCGTCGCGCCCCGCTCCCTCGCCATTTACGAGGCGATCGGCCGCCGCCTGGCGGCCGGGGAGACCGTGCGATGAGCGCCGCTCCTGCCACCCTCGACCGCATCCGCCGTCACCTCGTCGGCCTCAAGATGCCCCGTTCCCTCGAGATGTTGGAGCATTTGCTGCGCCAACTCGAGCGCGGCGAGATCTCGGCCATGGAGGCAATCGACACCCTCCTCGACGAGGAGCTCAGCTTGCGCGAGGGCCGCAGGGTGAAGGCCGCACTGAAGATGGGACGGCTCACCAACGTCAAGACGCTCGCCGGCTTCAACTTCTCCTTCCAGCCTTCGCTTGACCGCAACCGCATTCTCACGCTTGCCGGCCTCGATTTCATCGATCGGCATGAGGTGGTCCATTTCCTCGGCCAGCCCGGCTGCGGCAAGACTCATCTTGCCATCGCCCTCGCGGTCGAAGCGGTGAAGGCCGGACGCAGCGTCTACTTCATCACCCTTGCCGAGCTCGTCGGCTCGCTCGCCAAGGCCGAACGCGAGGGGATGCTGCGCGAACGCATCCGGTTCCTCTGCCGCCCCCAACTCCTCGTCGTTGATGAGATCGGTTACCTGCCGGTGGTCACCGGTGGCGGCAACTTGTTCTTCCAGCTGGTCAACGCCCGCTACGAGAGGGGCGCCATGATCCTCACCTCCAACCGCGGCTTTGCCGAGTGGGGTGAGGTCTTTGGCGATGCCGTCATCGCCAGCGCGCTGCTGGATCGGCTCCTTCACCACGCCGTCGTCGTGCACATCGAAGGCGCCAGCTACCGCCTGCGCCAGCATGCCGAACTCATCCCCGACACCCTACGGCCCAAGGCCGTCAACCACCACACCATCGACCCGCCGCGCCGCCGCGGCCGCCCACCCAAGCGGCGGAATGAACAGACATCATAGCCAGCCCTTTGTTCGACCCGCCGGAGGCGCGGTCGAACTGTCGGGGCGCCCTTCGCCCCGACAGCTACCCGCCGCCGCGGCGCGCAGGAGCGGTCAAGGGATGAAACCGCTTGCGGCGCGCGCGCCAGCGCGCGTCCCTTGACCGCTCCGAGCACCGTGGCATGTCTCATCCCGTCAGTGCGATCCAACATCGAAGTGGGGAATTTTCAGCCAGCCCTTCTGGGGATTTCAGCGCCAGCGTTGACAGCGCTCGGGGGCCGCGTCGAATCATCCCGCCCGCAGATCGCCATACTCACCCCGGCGGGCATCGCTCGGAATGCTCGGCTGGTTTCAGGCGGAACAGTTTCAGGCGGAACAGGTGGTTGGCTTTAATCGAACGGGCGGCTCTTTCGTCGGAAGCCAAACCCTGACGGAACCGCGACACCCGACCGCCCGCTTCAGTCCGACAGCACTTCCTGCACCGCCCGGTGCGCCTGGTCGATGGCGGAGTCCGTGTAGGCCCTTGCGCCCGCATCGGAGTTCGCGATGGCGATCCGCCCGAAGCGCGCACGTCCCAACTCGTGCGGCGCCATTCCCGGCGCCCAGTCTGGATCGAACAGCGCGTTGTACTCATAGGCGTAGCCGTGCGGCCAGCGGTTCACCGTGATGCCGGCGATGTCACGCGCGGCGACGAAGCCGCCCGGCCCGAGGATCCGCCGCAGCTGGTCCCGGATCTCGCGCTCGAAGCGTGCGAACGGCGTCGCCAATAGCTCGGCACGGCCGGCGCGGTGCTGCGAGCGCTGATCCAGCCCCGGCGCGCAGGGTACGCGCTGCATGAACAGCAGCACTGGCTCTTCCGGCGATCTCACGCTGTCATAACCGCCGATCACCGTCTTCGGGTCGAGCCACAGCGAGGTGTGATAGCCACCGGGCGCGTACACCCGCGAGATGCCGAGGGCGTGGAAGGCGCGCCAATTCCGCAGTGCGACCGTGGTGTACACCAGCGGCACCTTCGACGCATAGCGCAGCGCGGCCTTCTGCGCCTCCGGCATCTCCGGGCACAGGTGGGGGATCATCGCGTTCCAGCAGGCGAGCACACAGCGCTCTGCCCGCACGCGGTGCAGCTGCCCGCCGTGGCTGTAGGTGACCTCGACGGCCCGCGGAGCCTCCGCGCCGCCGATATTCCGGGCGGCCAACACGGTGCTGCTCAGGCGGATTCGGACCTCGGCGCCCGGCGTGTCCAGCCGCGCGTAGGCCGTGCGCGCCGTGACGACGTCCTCCGCCGTGCGTCCCGGGATCGCGTCCGGCACCAGGCTGCGCACCAGCAGCCGCGCGACAGAGGCGTTCCCGTCCGGGAAATGGAAGCGGTAGGATCCGCCGGTCTCGACGTAGCCCGCCGCGGTGTCTCCCATTCCTGGCGCCGCGCCGCGCGCGAGCCGGAGGCCCTGGAAGCCCGGGAAGTCGAAAGCACAGACATCGAGCGCACTCACCGCGTCCGCGCCGACGCCCCACTCGCCGTGGCTCATCGCCTGGAAGAACGGAACGACGCCAGAATCGACCCCGGCGATGCGCATCAGGTAGTCCCGGTAGCTGATCCGGGCGAGACGTGCCTTCTTCTGCTCCGACGTGAGCCCCGGTAGGTGGTCGGTCCGATTTTCGTGGAGGCGGACAATGTCGGCGCGCACTCGGTCGGTCAGCGGCGCGTCCCGCAGCACCTCCGCCCAGGGCCGCTGGCCGACGCCGGCGGCGAGGTGGTCCGCGCCGAATGTCTCGCGGTCGAAGAAGACGCCGCGGCCGCAGCCGTGCCGCGCGTAGAAGTCGGGGTCCGAGCAGCGCTCCCGCAAGCGCGGCGGGTCTATGCCGAGCGCGTGGATGAGCCCGTCAGCGACGGCGCTATAGGGGCGAGGGCTGTCCAGCAGCATCGTCCCGCCGTTCATCAGCATCATCCGGCCGTCCGCGGCCCGGAACTCGTTGCGGCGCGCGTGGCCGCCGAAATCGTCGTGGTTGTCGAGGATCAGGACGCGCGCGTCCGACCGCGCCATGCGGTAGAAGTGGGCCGCGGCGAGGCCGCTGATGCCGGCGCCGACGATGATCAGTGTGTAGGGGCCTTCCGCCTCCACCGCTGGCGCATTGGCCACTCGGATCACGCCGTCGCGTAGGGCGTGCGCCGCCTCGAAGGAGCCCGGGTGACTGCCGCGCATTCCCTGGAGCAGCGGCGGGTAGGCCTCACCGTCGGCCACGACGCCCGCGTCCCCCGGCGCGACCGCGGCGCAGCCCCCGAGCGCCGCAGCGCCCAGCAGCCCGGCGCCGTGCAGCACGTCACGCCGGGCGATCGGGCGGTCCATCCCGAGCGCCCGGTCCTCCGCCGAGAAGCCACCGCTACGGGCCATGCGCGTGTTCTCACCCGGTCACCGACAGAGCTCCGGGTCAGCATCGCTTTAATCATGGACTTGGCCAGGTCAAGGGTGACCTCGCCGGTCGCCTGCCACGGCAGCGCGGCGCCAGGATTCCGGACGCCGCTCCCGCCGAGCTGTGGTCCCGGTGAAGTATCAATTAGGCGCTCAATAAGGCGATGGCCTGACCAGGCGCAGCGCATCCGCGCTCTCCCGGTCAAACGCACCGACGAGGCGCTGGTGCGGCATCTGACACGAGAGGAGGTTCAGGCGCTGCTTGATGTCCCCGACCCGCGCACTACCGCTGTGGTACGGGACCGGAAGGCGCCCTACGCCGAGGTCCGCGGCTTCGATCGCGGGAAGCTGATCGTGGGGCGCAAGCGCCACGTCGCGGTGGACACGGACGGGCGGTTGCCGGTGGTGAATCTGACTCCCGCCGACGTGTCGGACAGCACGGGCGCGCAGATCAACCTGGACGCCATCCGCAGCGCAATCGCCTGTTGGATCATCTGCACCTCCTTGATATCGATTCTCGCCACGCATAGTCGATCAGGCAGCGACGGGAATGGAGGTCGCCCGTCGCCCGCCCGGATCGCACGCAGCGCCAGGTGAAGTTCCGCTCGATCTAGCGCTTCGGCGCGCCGCCGGCCTTCGACGACACCAGGCGCCGCTTCCCTGCACATTTCCCGTTCGCGCCGACGAGCGGGACCCTGATCGCCTGATGTGAGGGCGGTGATCGGCATGGAGGGGCAGGGGAGGGGGAAGCGCACTACCGCTAGCGGCCGGCGCGCGGCAAGGGTTCGTCGCTGCGCTCCCGCGCCGGGCAAGCGCCTCGGCGCGCCCTTGTCCCGCGCCCGCCTCGCGGTCCGCGCCAGGCATCCGGAAGAGGGATGCCAAGCGATGCCCGGGTATGACGAGGAGGTCGAGCGGTTGCGCGAAGGTGTCAGCTGCGTCACCGTTCTGGAGCGTCTCCCACCGCCATGGAAGCTCGACCGCGCCGAGAGCTCCCGTGACTGCCTGAAGTACCGGCGCGGCAAGGGCGAGATCATCATCGTCAACCACGGCGGTCGCGGCTGGTGGGATGCCGGCGGCACCGCGAAGGGCGACGTGTTCAGCCTGGTGCAGCATCTGCGACCCGAGCTCAACTTCGGCGAGGTGCGGAAGGTGCTGCGGGAGCTCGTCGGCCTGCCGCCAGCGTTCCCATTGCATGAGCCGGAAAAGGGGAGGGGAGGGGACAGCGTTCCACCGGCCGAGCGCTGGGCCAAGGCGCGCGCCCTCCGCTTCGGTTCCCGCGCCTGGCGCTATCTCACCGAGGTGCGACGCCTGCCGCCCCCAATCCTGCGCGCCGCGATCGCCTGCGACGCGATCCGGGAGGGCGGCTACGGCACGACGTGGTTCGCGCATCGCGACCACCACGGCCGTCTCACCGGTTTCGAGATGCGGGGCCCCGACTACCGCGGCTTCGCCAGGGGCGGCGAAAAGACCCTGTTCCGGCTACCCGGCTGGCCCACGAGCAAGCGCGTTCAGCCCCGCCGGCTAGCCGTCGCCGAGGCGTCGATCGATGCGCTGAGCCTCGCTGCCATCGAGCGGCTGGCCGGCGATACCCTCTACGTCGCGACAACCGGTGGCATGGGGCCGCTCACGGTCCAAGCGCTCGCCCAGCAGCTCGCCGACATGGCCGCCCTCTCGGGAGCGGTTCTGGTCGCCGCCACCGACAACGACGCCGCCGGCGAACGCTACGCGGCGATGCTGGCCGAGCAGGCCCAAGACGCCGGTATCGCCTATGAGCGGCTGCTCCCGCCGGATGGTCTCAACGACTGGAATGACGTGCTCGTCGCACGCGGCAGGGGCGCATGACCTCGTTCGACGGCACGTGGACGAACGTGCGGCGCGCCGACCTCAGGGGTCCCGACCCCCAGGCGATTCTCGCTGATCTCACGCCGAACCAGGCTGATGCCGCCCGACGGCGCGGCGCGGTGCTGGTGCTCGCCGGCGCCGGCACGGGCAAGACCAAGACCTTGACCGCCGGTGTCGCCCTCCGCATCGCCGAGCGCGGGATGCCGGGGTATCGGGTCCTCGCCGTCACCTTCACCAACAAGGCGGCCGGCGAAATGCGCGAACGCATCGCCGCGCTGCTGGTCGGGCGCCCTGCCCCCTCCTGGATTGGCACCTTCCATGGCCTCGGTGCCCGTCAGCTGCGTGCCGAGCCGCAACTCGCCGGGCTCCGAGATGGCTTTGACATCCTCGATGCCGACGACGCCCGGCGCCTGCTCAAGCGCACGCTCAAGACGATGGAGCTCGGAGACCTGGAAGCCGACGCCGGCTACGGCCGCGACGCCGTGAAGGCGATCGGCAACCTGATCGGTCGCTACAAGGACAACCTGATCGTTCCCGAACAGGCCGCGATGCGCGTCGAGGCGATGATTGCCGGCGCGACGGCCATGGATTTCGTCGCCGTGAGGCTTGCCGCCCGCGTCTACCAAGGGGCTGGAGTTCGATCACGTCCTCCTGCCGGCCTGGGACGCGGGCGTTTTCCCGAGTGCCCAAGGCGATCCGGCGGAAGAACGCAGGCGCGCCTATGTCGCGCTCACCCGCGGCAAGGATCGCGTGACCGTCAGTCATGTCGAGTTCCGCCGCGGCTACACCCAGCCTTCGCCCTTCCTCGCGGATATCCCGGCGGCGAGCCGGCACAGGGGCTGGCTGCGTCCGTCGCTCAGGGAAGACGCACGGCAGCAGCTCGCGGCGCGGACGCAGGCTTCCACGCGTGCCCTTGAGGAGATATTGGCGAGCCTGCCGCCAGAGGGAACAGGGCGCGTGAGATAGGGCAGGGGACGGCCCAACTTTGCCCGCCAGCCCTTCGCCACCATGCGCCGGCTGGCGATGCGTTTTCGCGGCATCCTCCGCGGCCGGGACGGACGAAAGCTCGACGCATGGATATCCGACGCTCTGGTCTGCGGTCTGCATGGCATGCGACAATTCGCTCTCACCCTTCGGCAGGACATTGACGCGGTTCGCAACGCCATTGCCGAGCCTTGGAGCAACGCGCAGACGGAGGGCCACATCAATCGCCTGAAGGCTTTGAAGCGAACCATGTACGGCCGCGCCAGCACCGAACTCCTGCGGGCGCGTCTCCTGCCTCTCCGCCCATAACCTTCCACACAGATTGAGGAAGACCCACGTAATGTGAGACTCGCGTGTGGCGTTCTTCAACCTGACTTAGCGATTGTAATCCGAGACCGAATTGCAATGAATGTGAGACTCGGGGTCCAAAAGCGTCCCCGGAACATCCTTGCCAGGACTTTCCATATCGCCCGCTGCGACTTGTGACGGGCGCGGTGTCAGCGCGTCGGCCGTTCGGCCGCTTGCATTTTTTGACGCTTGGTTCCGATTGGGGGCCTGCGCGATCCCATAGCGCAGCGCCAGAAAGTCGGCAGGACGCAAGATGCGCACCCCCGCATCAGGGATCGAGCACGAGCAGATCGTCGTCGCCCGAGATAACTGCTGCGGCGGCTGCCGCCAGCGCGGGCTCAAAAAATTACTTGTCGTCCTTCGCGTCCCGGCACTCTCTGACGGTGACACTTGGCTCAAACCAAGTCGCGGCCGCCGACAAAGGCCGAGGATCTCGTCCCGGATCTCCCCCTATCGGCGAGGGCGCACTGCTGGCCACCGCCGTCGGGGAAGAGCGCTTCCAGCCGATAGCGGTGCCGGTGCGCGGCACTGTCGGTGCAGCGGATAGCATGGTCGGCGCGGTGAGCTTCGCGGAGCAAAGGCAATGTTTTAGGGACAAGCTGTCGCGCGGCGGTCGACTGAGCCATGATCCAAGCTCCGGGTCGCCACCCGTGGGCCGAGCGACGGAGCGAGTGCTGAGGCGCTCGGCCAGCACGAAGGAGGGTGCCCTCACAAGGCGAGACACCTGCGTGAATCATTCACGATCTTGCCACGCGCACCGCTGAGCCCGCGATCTGTATGCGACTGCGTTCACCTCCAAGTTTTGCTCGATCAATGCAGGTTCTGTGAGTATGCCCCCTAACTTCTTCCAGAGCATCGAGGGAGAAATGAGCAGGATCCGCATTGCCGTGCCCCGGGCCGATCGTATTCGCGGACGCCACGGCGCCGCGCTGTCCCGTGCGCGCTCCCTGAGGGAGGGAGGTGCGATCATTCGTGGACGTGCCTCGGCGACGTTCCTTTGAAAGGGAGACGGGCCCTCGTCATCGGCGCGACCGGTTCCATCGGCCGCGCCATCAGCATGTCCCTGGTCGAGGCTGGGGCCAATGTCGTGTTGCATGGCCGCACCACCGAACGGGTGGCGCGGCTCGCGCGGGAGACGGGGCAAGACGTGATCGCCTGCGACCTGGCCAGCCCAGCCGGGGAGAGCGCATTGCGCGCCCGACTGCAGGGATGGGACGGGCTAGATGTTCTTGTCCTGTCCTGCGGCATGTATCAACGCTCCCTGGATCCTCGCGTGCTGGAAACGCAGCTCTCGGCAAGCCTGATCGCTCCCTATACCGCGCTCCAGGTGGCGCTGCCGCTGGTCGTTGCCGCCAAGGGGCAGATCGTATTCATCAATTCGACGCAGGCCCTGAGGGCGAGCCGCGACGTCGGGCAGTATGCGGCAACCCAGCACGCGCTGCGCGCCATCGCCGACAGCACGCGGGAGGAGGTCAATGCGCTTGGCGTACGCGTGCTGACGGTTTTCGGAGGCTCGACGGCCGGCGACCGCCAGCGTGCGATTTGCGAGTCCGACAATGTTCCCTATCGGCCGGAGCTGCTGATCCAGCCAGCCGATGTTGCCCATGTGGTCTTTGCCATGCTGACCCTGCCGCGGACCGCGGAGGTGACCGATCTAATTCTGCGGCCGATGCACAGCCCGCCTCCGCGCAAGATCGGGCTGTAGCGGCAGTGGCCGGGCGCCCGCCTGTCCGCACTGGCGCGCGCCGAGCAGTCGGGAACCGGCGATTCGCCCGCAAGGCGACGCTTCATCATCCCAGGGCACGTGCCCCGCGTGTGGGCAAGGCCTTCATTCACTTCTGGCGGCAACCTTTTTGCCGATGACGCAGGCGGAAGCGATGACCTGTGCGGGAATGGCGTGCCCCCGAGGAGGTCACAGAATATGATCTTGAGCTCGTGGAAGGAGCGGAGCGTTCCGGCACGTTTGTCGCCGCACCGACGATTCCTCGCGGTGTTCTTCGGCACGCTCGGCCTGGGCATTGCCGGGGTGGTGATGGCGCACATCGCGCTCGCGCGCATGTCGCTGCTGCCGCCACCCCCGCTTACTGCAACAAGCTGCATCGACGACAAGTTCGCCATGCTGCGCGGCATGCGGCTGGAGACGACCACGCTGCTTGCCGTCGGCTCCTCGGCAACCTGGCGCAATCTCGATATGGCGGTCCTCGAGCGGCGCTTTCCCGGGACGCACGCCTTCAATGCAGCGCCCTGCTATGTCCACATCGACCAAACCGCATTCCTGACGGCATTGTTGCTCGAGCGCATGCCGCGTGTCGATACTGTGCTGGTAGTCGTCGCACCGCGTGATTTCGAGGCCTGCCCGCCCGAGCAGACAGCCTTCTTCGATCCTGCGCTCGCCAGCCCCTATCTCTCGGCACGGGTGCCGCGTTGGCTGCCCTACATCACGGGTTTTCGCCCTCTCTATCTGATCCGCGAGGCGATGGAGACGCCAGGCAAGCGCAACGCGCCGGAGCACAGGGCCATCGACGACCGCTACGGATCGGCCATCCTCGTCAACGCGCATGGCTGGCGCCCGCCCTTGCGCATTGATCCTCGCTGCTATGCTGGCCTTACGAGGCTCGAGGCGATCGTTGCGGAACGGGGAGCAAGACTCATCATCGCGACCGTGCCCACCATGCCGGACTGGGCCCACCTCAACGATCCCGATGGCACGGCGGTCGAGCGGTGGACCCGAGGCATGGCATCCGCGCTGCGGCTTCCGAGCAGCCTGCTGGTTGATGGGCGCGGGCTGGCGTGGGACGATTCGCATTTCGCCGATGCCGTGCACGTCATCTATCCCAATCACACGGCCTATACGGAGTTCATCGCCGAGGCGATCTCACGTGGGCCGCGGCGGCACATGGCGCGGAGCTGAGGGCGGCGCATGCTGTTCAATTCGCATGTCTTCATCCTGGCTTTCCTGCCGGTCACCCTCCTCGGGTTCTTTCTTCTCGGCGGCCGCTCCCATGCTGCGGGCCGATCCTGGCTGCTGGCGGCATCGCTCGTCTTCTATGGCTGGTGGAGCTGGGGCTATCTCGTCCTGCTGCTGCTCACCATGGTGTTCAACTGGGGCCTCGGCCGCCTCATTGCCGCGCGCAGGGCCGATCACGCGCGGGCCGCCTACGCGCTCACCGCCTTCGGCATCGCCGCCAATCTCGGGGTGCTCGGCTACTTCAAGTACGCGACCTTCGTCGCCGGCAACATCGCGGCGCTGACCGGGATCGCGTTCGCCATCGATGCCGTCGTGCTGCCGCTTGCGATCTCCTTCCACACCTTCCAGCAGATCGCCTACATCGTCGATGTCCGGCGCGGCACGGCGAAGCAGTATCGGTTGCTCGACTATCTCCTGTTCGTCAGCTTCTTCCCGCAGCTCATTGCCGGCCCGATCGTCCACCATTACGAATTGCTGCCGCAGTTCGAGAAGCGCGAGATCTACCGGTTCCAGGATTCGGCCTTCGCGGTGGGCATCGCCTTCTTCGCGATGGGGCTCGTCAAGAAGCTCGCCATCGCCGATCCGGTGGGAGCGCTGGCGACACCGGTCTTCCAGACCGCGGTGGTGCAGCCGCCCGGCCTCGGGGAGGCGTGGCTCGCGATCACCGCCTTCTCGCTAGGCCTGTACTTCGACTTCTCAGCCTACTCGGACATGGCGGTCGGGCTTGCCCGCATGTTCGGGATCCGCCTGCCATACAATTTCAACTCGCCCTACAAAGCGACCTCCATCATCGATTTCTGGCATCGCTGGCACATGACGCTATCGCGGTTCCTGCGCGACTACCTCTACATCCCGCTCGGCGGGAACAGACATGGCCCGGCGCGACGTTACCTGAATCTGATGATCACCATGCTGCTGGGCGGCTTGTGGCATGGCGCCGCCTGGACCTTTGCTATCTGGGGTGGCTTGCACGGCCTCTACCTGCTCGTGAACCATGCGTGGAACGCTTTCTCTGCGCGCATTGAGGCCAGGGCGGGCCGGCGGCCTTCACTGGGGAGGCGGCCTGCACAGGCCCTCACCCTGCTCGCAGTCGCCATAGCATGGGTCTTCTTCGCCGCGCCGAGCTTCGCGGCGGCCATGTCGATGCTGAGCGGGATGGCCGGCGGAAACGGCCTCATGCGGCCGGAATCCTCCGCACTCCTCCGAATCGCGCTCGATGGCGGCTTGGCCGGGCTGCGGGCGGAGTTCGGCTTCGCGGCAGTGGTGCATCAGGCGGTCGCCCTCGGCGCCCTGGCGCTCGGCCTCCTCACCGTCCTGGCCCTGCCCAATTCGCAAGAGATCATCGATGGACGCGCCGACCGCGTCGAGGGGCCGCAGCGCTGGCGGCGCCTGCGCTTCCAGCCGACCGCGATGGCGGCGGTGGCCGCCGCCGCGGCGCTCCTGTTTGCCTTCACCCTGATGGCCGACGTGAAGGAGTTCGTTTATTTTCAGTTCTGACGGTTCCGCCCCCCTGCCCCGTCGCGGCATAGAATCCCCGGGTGCCTCCGGATCATCCCTGGCAGGATCCGGCCCCTGCTGGACGAGGTGGTGAATGGCTTCTAACTCCGCCACTGCCCTGCTCGCGGCGACCCAGGAGCACCCGCGCGACGCGACGGACGAGGCCATCCGATTCTCCGTCATCATCCTGCTCGCATCGCTCGTGCTGCAGCGCTTTGCGCTGCCTTTCGGGGGGCTTCCCCTGAACGTCGTAGGCCCGATTGGGCTCGTGCTGGCTGTATACTATCTCTGGACGGGTGCGCTGGTCCTGGACCAGCGGCGCGTGGCCGCGTTGCTCATCCTCGCCGCCGCGAGCCTGCTCGGCACCTTGGTATCGGTGGCCTTGTCCATAACGCGGCTGCCGGTCCCCACCTGGACGTCCCTTTCGCAATTCCTGCTGCTCTGCTCCTTCGCGGTGGTGACCTTCCGCGACCAGGTGGACGAGAAGCGGTTCTTCCGTGCGGTCAATGCCTGCCATGCCTTCATCGGCATCGCGGGCATCCTGCAGTTCGCAGTCCAGTTCTCCGGACTCTCCATGTTCACGTTCCGCGGTTATGCCCCCGACTCGCTCCTCTACCCGGACAATTCGTGGAATGACGCGTATCAGATCCCCGGCAGCCACTATATGAAGGCGAATGGGTTCTTCCTCGTCGAACCCTCGGTGTATTCGCAGGTCATGGCCATCGGACTCGCCATCGAGATCGTCTACTTTCGTCGCCTCAGCCGCCTCGCCATTTTCTCCCTGGGGCTGGTTCTGTCGGTCTCCGGCACGGGGTGGATGGTATTGGGCGCTTTCGTCGCAGGCGCCGTGACCCGGATGGGCGGCCGCGGCCTGGCGATCGGCATCGGCACGGTAGTCTGTGGCCTGCTCGCGCTCGGCGTACTCTCTGTTGCCTTGCCTGATGTGTTTGAGGTCCTCCTCAGCCGCGTCGACGAATTCTCGAGCCCGGGGAGCAGTGGCCATCAGCGCTTCATCACCCCGTGGTGGGTGCTGGCGCAAGCCATCGAATGGGCCCCCTGGACGGCCTTTGTCGGGCTTGGCGCCGGCACCTCGGAGCGGCTGATATTGCCCTATCAGTACGGAATGAGTACGCCATTGAAGATCGTCATCGAATATGGATTACCTGCGCTTGGCGCCTTTTTCGCCCTGTTCCTTGCCGCGAATCGCACGCCTGGCCAGTCGGCCATCCTCCCGGCCGCGCTGATGTGGTTCCTGTTCACGGGCACCTATGTCCAATTCCCGCCGATCCTGTATTCCGTTCTGCTCCTGGTCGCGGTAGCGCGCCTGCGGCAGTCGCCGGCCGCCGCGCCGCAATAGGCGGGGCCCTCCGGGGGCCGGCCCGGCGCGACGGCGACCGCGGTCGCGACGGCGGCAACGAGCACCGCATGGCTGAAGGGAGCGAGCTCCAGTCCGCCACGCCGGAGGCGTAGTCGGTCGACGCGAAGGCGCCGCCCGGTACGGCCATGGCCAGGCGCGGGCGCATCGCCGCGGCGCGTTCATGCGGACCGCGCTGCGCGGATGAGCCTCTCCCCTTCGGCGTGTCGGGGTAACGATGTGCCGCAAGGCATCGCTCAGCCACGCGTAAAACCGGCGCATCGGCGCTGCCCCAGTTCTTGGGATCCCGCCGCAGTCAGCTCCACGCGCGCTGCCGAGACTCGTCCGGCCCCCCACCCTCGCCGATGTCCGGCTCCGAAGGGATGCACCGCGCCAGACGCATCAGGCCGCCCTCGTCAGGACGAGTGCCGCCGGCAGGAAGGGCGGCGCGAAACGACCGAGACCACCGCCAGGGACAATGCCCCCATCCTGCATCTCTGCCGTCTCGACGGCGATCCAGCGGCATGCCAGACGCTGCCCTGCGGCGTGAGACAGGTCGAGCTCGAGCGCGCCCCGCTCGGCAAGTGCGACATAGGCCCGTCCGCGATCCGCGAGAACGGGACCCGTCCGGCTCAAGCCGCCATGCGGCTCCATCCCCGCCATGTCCTGCACCAGATCGGCCGCGGCGCGGGTGCCGCGGATGCCGATGCGCCCGGCGCGCTGCGCAGCGAGGCGCGGCTCGTCGAGCGTGTCCACCATCAGGCCGCGAATGCCGAGGCCGATCAGCGTGTCCATGTAGAGGAGGTTGTGCCCGCGCAGGAATCCCCTCCATACCCACAGCGCATCGCCGCCGACGCCGAAGACGTGATCGGTATCGAGAACGGAGATCCGCGCCTGGGGCGCCTCGGGCGGTTCCTCGCGGTCCTCAGGCACGTGGCCGGAGAAGCTGATCCAATCGGCGCCGCTGATCAGGAGCTGGGCATTCGAGGCCTCGACAGCCGGCCGGAAGCCGCCGGTCATGCCAACCGGATGGGGATGAGTCCCGTTCCCCTGCAGTCCCTTGAGATAGCCGATCATGTGGTATTGCCACGCCGCGGTCGGCGCATCGGCAAGCGCCTCGTTGGTGATCTCGTAGAGGATGTTGTCGAGATCGCCGACGGTTTCCACCACCTTGCGAAGATAGGCGTGCTGCAGCGCGGTGACGGCGGGATCGGCGAGAGTCTGCAGGCGCGCGCCGTCGCCGTTGCGCTCGGGATCGCCATCGATGCCGTTGACGTTGTTGTCGCGATGGAAGGGATGATTGGGCCATGGGCTGTGCGCGGGCTCGGAGAAGTAGTTGTGCAGCGACCAGCTGTTCCACAGCATCACGCTGACATAGAGGCCGCGCGCGCTCGCAGCCTCCGCCCGCGCACGAAGGCGGTCGAAATAGGCGGGATCGAACCGGGTGAGGTCGTAGCGGGGCTTGCCCAGGGCGCCGCTGCCTGGACCGGTGCGCCGGTAGGGAAGCGGGGCGATGTAGCGAAACCCCTGGTCCTCCCAGACCAGCGGGGAATCCCAGTTCCAGAGTCGAATCAGGTTGTTCCCCTGCGCGGCCAGGTAGTCGAGATAGGCGGCGTAGTCGAAGGGCGCCGGCGGGTCCTCGGCGCCCATGTCCTGAAGGTTCGTCCAGCTGTGCACGCCGGCGAGATACAGCGCGCGGCCATCGGGACGCGCGAAATATCGGCCGCCGCGCGGCGTCCGCAGAGGGCCGATGGGCGCGGCTTGGGCTGCCGGCGATGCTGCGCGGGCAGCAGCGACCGCGGCCGCAGCCGCTGAGCCGAGGGCACGCCGACCCAGGGGGAGCGACGCCGGCGCCTTTTTACCAGCCGCGTTCGAAAACATCGGCATAGGTCTCGGGGGGCCGCACGGCGCAGCCAAGCTTGCCCGCGGCGTTCAGGACGATCGCGGCGATCGGCGCCAGCAGCGCGAGAGCGGTGACGAGCGCCAGGCCGGCATTGCTCCGCGCAAGCAACATCTCGAGCGTGAGCGGCGACAAGAAGCCGAGCTCGATGGTGGCGGCGGCAACGGTGGTCGCCGGCAGCATGCGCCCGGCGGCAAGTGCCGCGAGCGTGCACAGGATCAGCGCCCCCCATAGCAGGAAGAGATTGAGCGGCGGTGCCAGGGAGAGACCGAGGATCGCCAGGACCACTCCAGAGATCCCGAATGACTGGCGCATTCTGCCACCTCACTTCGGTGTTCCATCCGGCCTGCCTCTTCGGAATCCGGCTCGGATGCGAAGCAGTCTGTGCCGCGCCGATTTGGCGCGACAAATCCCAAGGGCGTTCGCGTCACCGCAGCCCTGGCAAAAGAATCGCGGGATCCGGCACGCTTCGGCGTCGGCCCGCGCCGTACATGATCCGGGGCGTGCCGCAGGGAGCGCGCGAAGCCGCCGCAACATCGGCCTGCCCGCGCCGCGGCGGCCGACCGCTCCGGGTTCCTCGAGCCCGTTGCCAATGACAACCATTGGTACTGCTCAAGATGACACCCGCCACAAAGGCGGGCAGTGCTCCGCCTCAACACGCGCCACAGGCAGGAGAGGAAGAGTCCTCAATATTGGCCCTGAATTGGGGAGAAAGTGCGGGGGCCGGGAAAGTCAACATGCCACGCCCTTGAATTAACCACGTTTTGCCGGTTGCGCTTTCGCCCGGTTGTACCTAATTTGGCCATGTCAAACCTGACGCGAGCGTGATGCATCGCAGCGATTTACTCCCGGTGGTAGATTGAGTTAGGCAGCCCTCACTGCTTGTTCTCAAGCAGGTGACTGCAACCAACACAGGGGGTAACATGTCGCAGCTAAGGGGCGTCTATGTCGGGAATGAGCCCGACCACCTCGCCGCGTGGGAGGAGTTCATCGGCGGCGAGCCGGACGGCACGCTGGGTTATCTGGGGGGCGGCAGCTGGGATGAGATCGCCAGCCCGTCATGGGTCCCGGGGCGGGTCACCAATGATCCCGACGATGCGATCTTCTGGTCGGTGCCGCTGACCCCATCGGACGGCACCACCACCGCCCAGGCGGCCGCCGGTGCCGGCGATGCGGCGTGGCATGACGCCGCGGAAGGCATCCTGGCGACCGGGCGCGTGTCAGCCGATGGCCACATCGACATCCGCATCGGCTGGGAGCTCAATGGCGACTGGTTCCCCTGGGGGATCAACCGGAGCGGCAACAGCCCGGCGACCTATGCCGAGGCGTTTCGCCACGCGGTGACCGAGTTCCGCGAGGTCGCGGCGGAACACGGCCAGCCGGACATCTTCCGCTTCGAATGGAACTTCAACGGGCTCAGCCCCGATCCGCGGGCCGCCTATCCGGGCGATGCCTATGTGGACGTTGTCGGCATCGACTCCTACTGGAATCCGCGGTGGACAAGCTACGATCCCGATGCGGGCTTCGCCATCCTCCGCGACGGCAATTTCGGCCTGGACTGGGCACGGGAATTCGCGCTCGCGCATGGCAAGGAACTCGCCGTGTCGGAATGGGGCGTGGACACCTCCGGCGCGGTGAGCGATGCGGCCTCCGCGCGCGTGCTCGAACTCTACTCGGATTGGCTAAAGGCGCAGGGTGATCTGCTCGTCCAACAGACCTACTGGGACAGCAACGGCGCCTTTCCCGGGCTGATCTCCGATGGCCATGCGCCACTCACGGCAAAGGCCTATCTCGAGGCGTTCGGCGGCGATGGCAGCTCCGGCTCGGACGGATCCGGCTCCGGCGGCACGGGCGGCGAAAGGCTTGTCGGCGATGGCGGCAACGACCTTCTGCAGGGCACGGACGGCAACGACACGCTGAGCGGCGGCGACGGCAAGGACACGCTGCGCGGCGGCGACGGCGACGACATCCTCCAGGGCGGCGCCGGCGATGACATGCTGAACGGCGGCAACGGCAACGACACGATGAATGGCGGGATCGGCAACGACCGCTATCGCGTCGACAGCAAGGGCGATGTGCTCATCGATGCCGGCGGCATCGACACCGTCATTGCCCGCGTCGATGGCTGGGTCCTCGGCGACGGATTCGAGCACCTGCGGCTTGGGAACAAGTCCGGCGTCGTGAACGGTACGGGCAATGCCGCCGAGAACCGGATCTTCGGCAACGGCGCCGGCAACGTCCTCAACGGTGACGACGGCAACGACGTGATGGGGGGCGCGGGCGGCAACGACACGCTCAACGGCGGGCGCGGCGCGGACCGGCTTCAGGGAGGCGATGGCGATGACGTGCTGATCGGGGGTCTCGGCCCCGACAGTCTGATCGGCGGCGCCGGGGCTGACAGCTTCCTCTTCCAAAAGCCGGGCGACGGAGGCGACGTGATCGAGGATTTCGGGGGTGCAGACCACATCGTCGTCTCCGCCGCGGGCTTCGGCCACGGCCTGGTCGCCGGCATGGATCTCGCCGCGACGGGGCACTTCGTGAGCAACACGAGTGGACTTGCGACCGCGGCGCGCTCGCAATTCGTCTATGAGACGGATACCGGCACCCTGTTCTGGGACGCCGACGGCACCGGCAGTGGCGCGCGGCAGGAACTGGCCGTGCTGACCGGCCACCCCAGCCTGACCGGCGCCGATCTCCTCGTCATCGCCTGAAACCGGTCGGCGCGCCCCTCAAGGGGCGCGCCGATCACGCCGCGGGCACGACCCTGTCCACGGCGGCGCGGCTGCCTATCCACCGCAGATCCCGCCCGAGACGGCCGGCAGCGACCAGGCGATCGAGAACCTTGAGCCTGATCTGCCGACCTTCCCGGAAGCTCCTGTCGGCGAAGCCGATCTCGCCGAGGCCATTGACAAGGCCATCCACCGCCTCCTTCGGGCCGATGAGCGGCTGATGCGCCGGCGCGAGCTCGCGGAACAGCCCGAAATCGACGCGATAGGAGCGCTGGTCCGGCGGCGCCGCATGATTGATCGAGACCGTGGCGCCCGGCACCGCCTTCGCGGCCTCGTGCGCGAGATCGCGGACCTGCAGGTTCCAGTCATCCGAGCCGGCATTCACCGACAGGACCTGCCCGCCCTGCTCCGGCCGGCGCCCGATCGCCCATTCGATAGCGCGCGCCATGTCGCGCACCTCGATGAGCGGCCGCCAGGGGCTGCCATCCGAAAGCACCGTGATCTCGCCAGCGGCGAGGGCGCAGGCGACGAAGTCGTTCAGCACGAGGTCGAGCCGCAGACGCGGCGACATGCCGCAGGCCGTGGCGAAGCGAAGGCAGGTGACCGTCAGGTTCCCGAGGCTGTGCCGACGCAGCGCCTCCTCGGTCGCGATCTTGCTGCGCGCATAGGCGGTGAGCGGGTTCAGCGGGTCGCCCTCGCGCCTCGCCCGGCCCTCGGCGAGGCCGTACACGCTGCAGGAGGATGCGAAGACGAAGGACCGTACGCCCGCATCCCGTGCCATGGCGGCAAGACGGACAGAGGCCGTGGCGTTGATCTCCTCCGTGACCGCCTCGTACCGGCTACCCATCGGGTCATTGGAGATCGCCGCGAGGTGCACCACGGCATCCACGTCCGCGAGCAGGCCGCAAGGCAGGTCCCGCACATCGCCGATCTGCTGGGCATCGAGGAGCGCCTCCGGTGCTCCTGTCGCGCTGGTCAGGCAGTCGGCGAAGAAGCCCGAATCGAACCCCGTGAGCACGGCATCCGGGAAGCGTCCGCGCAGGTGAGCGACGACGATGGGTCCGACATATCCCATGCTTCCGGTCACCAGAATGCGCATGGGTGCTCCTTCGACTTTCATGCTGCGCCGGACCGCGCGACGCCGGGACGTGCCGAGGAACAGGCCGGGCGCATTGCGCCGGGCCGCCTCGCAACGGGCTTCGCCTGGACGGACCACGTGGCGAGACCCGCCGCGCCGAACTCCCTCTCGCAGAAGAAGCGTGCGGAGAATCCGCGCTCACCGGCCGGCGGTTCGAGATCGATGCGCATTGCCCGATGGATCGTGGTGGAGCGGAAGATCATCGCCGGGCGGTCCGGTCACCACACCTTCCACGGCGGATTGCCGGAGGCCCAGAGCTCCTCGAGCGCGCGCCGGTCCCTGAGCGTGTCCATGGAATGCCAGAAGCCGTCGTGCAGGTAGGCCATCATCTCACCGGCGGCGGCGAGCCGCTCCATCGGCCCCTTCTCGAAGGAAGTATCATCGCCGTCGATATAGTCCAGCACGCGCGGCGACAGCACGAAGAAACCGCCATTGATTCGCACGCCGTCGCCGGGCGGCTTCTCCTGGAACGCCGTGACGCGCACATCATCCAGCTGCAGCGCTCCGAAACGGGAAGGCGGGTGCACCGCAGTCACGGTCGCGAGCCTGCCATGGGCCTCGTGGAAGCGCATCAAGTCGCGGATATCGATACGCGCGACCCCGTCCCCATAAGTCATGCAGAAGGGTGCATCGCCGAGGTACTCGCGCAGCCGGCGCAGGCGCCCGCCGGTCATCGTGCTGAGGCCGGTGTCCACCAGGGTCACCTTCCACGATTCCGCCCGCCCGCCATGAGTCCAGCGGTCGTTGCGGCCGTAGTCGAAAGTGACGTCCGCCATGTGCATGCGGTAATTGGCGAAGTACTCCTTCACCATGTAGCCCTTATAGCCAAGCGGGATGACGAATTCGTCTATCCCGTGAGCCGCATAGATCTTCATGATGTGCCAGAGGAGAGGGCGGCCGCCGATCTCGACCATCGGCTTCGGCCGCGCTTCGGTCTCCTCCATGAGCCGGGTGCCCAGGCCGCCAGCCAGGATCACTGCCTTCCGAACGTCCGCCATGTCTGCAGAGTGCTCCGCAAGGATTTGGGGAGGCTACAAGGGGGTCGCCGGTGGGCCCGTCATCCCAAAGGCAAAAGATGTCGTGGGGTAGGACGATGCGGCGCCTGCCCGGCTGGTGTCCTGCCCGCGAAGTTCGCTGCGCTTCGCAGCGAACGGAGCCGCTCAGCAGGCCACTGGAAACAACCGCTAGTGTCCCGATTCCGGAGTACGCGGCCATGGGCAAGGACTTCGGAATCGGGACACTAGCACGCGCCGCGACCAAGCAGGACGACGCGGACGGTGCGCAGCAGGATCGCAGCGTCGAGCGTGAAGCAACTGCGGCTGATATATTCCAGGTCGAGCGCGACCCGCTTCGGATAGGCGGCGTCGCTGCGGCCGCTAATCTGCCACAGCCCGGTGATGCCGGGACGAACCGAGAGATAGCGCGCCGCCGCCTCCGGCCCATAATGCTGGTCGAGCTCTTCCTGCACCACCGGGCGCGGCCCGACGAGACTCATCTCGCCGCGCAGCACGTTGATGAGCTGCGGCAGCTCGTCGAGCGAGCTCACGCGCAAGAAGGCCCCGACGCGCGTCACCCGGGGATCGTTGCGCAGCTTCCGGGACCGGCTCCACTCCTGGCATGCGCCGGGATCGGACTGCAGGAGCCGCGCCAGCACGGCGTCCGCGTCCAACACCATCGAGCGGAATTTGAGGCAGCGGAACGCGACGCCGCCCCGCCCCACCCGCTCATGGCCGATGATCAGCGGGCCGCTGCCCGAGGTGCAGACGGCAACCGCGATCACCACCAGGGCAGGCGCGCAAAGCACCAGCAGCAGCAAAGCCAGAATGATGTCGAGCAGGCGTTTCGTGGCCGCCCAGGCCAGCGGCTTGGTGCTCGGTAGCGGCGGTGCGGCCAGCTCCAGTTGCATCGCGTCTGCCGGCAATGCGGCGCCTGATGAATGTGGCGGAGTCATCGAGCGTGCCGCTGTGACTTCGATTGTCATCTTGCTCCTCGCCGGTCCGAAGGGGCTTGGGCGATGGTCTCTGTCCGGGCGCTGTTCGCAAACCGCCGGCCTCGAAAACTCTTTGGGGAGACGCGCACGAGCAGCTGGATGAGAGGCGCGCGGCGCTGTTGCAGCGCAACTGCCGATGGAAGAGCTTGGCAACCGCGCTGCGCCTCGGTAGCGCCTGCGCCTCGGGCCCCGCCGGCTCGACGCGCATGGTGCGCGCATATCACTGACCTGCGTCAGTGCGAGAAGCGCTCGATCGATCTGTCCTTGATGCCGCTTGGCACGGCCGCGGTTGGCCGAGGACCGATGTTGAGGAGATCGCACCATGATTCACGGTCCCGCGAGCAGCATGCCGAAAGCCCGAGATGCCATGGTCCATGCGCCCGACCTGGCCGTGCAGCGCCACGAGCAGGGCGAGCGCATGGCGCGGGCCCGCACCTTGGGCGGGCCGCGCGAGCCGGATGAGCACATGCGCGCGCTGCTGAGCGGGCCAGGCGACATCGAGCGGCAGGGCGAGAATGCGTACCGGCTGCGCGTCCTGCGCGACAGCGGCTTCACGGCGTTGTTGCTCGCCAACGACCCGTTCTTCCGGTTCTGGTTCCGCGACCTGCGCCGGCTCGCGCTTTTCCTGACGCTGATGCGGGAATCGGAGCATCTGCGCGCCGGCAGGATGTGGTGTTTCGCCTTGAGCGCGCTCGCCGCCCGTTCTCAGATGTGCGTGGCGCGCGTTTCGCAGGTCCTGGAACTCGCCTGCAGCACGGACGACTTTCGGCGCTCCGCCGACCCCCGAGACGGAAGGCAGTACGTGTTCGAGCCATCCTCCCGCGCGGAGCGCGCTCTCAATACGCTAGCCTCGCGCTTCTTCGAGGCGGGTTCGGCCTATCTGGGCTGCGCCGATCCTCTGCCGGCGCTCGATCCTGCGGGGAGGCGGAGGGCGGTGGCCGATTTCGTCGAAGCAGCGCTGTCCGTCCTCGGCGAGCTGAATCTCCAGGATCGCGGCTGCGGCAGCCTGACCTTCATCCTTGTCGTGCTGGACCTCCTCCTGCACAGCCCGATCAGAGAGGCCGATTTCGTGCGTCGCGAGGCAAGTCGCCTGCGCGTCACCTTAATGACTTTGCGCAACACCCTGTGGCGGGCGGAGTCTGCCGGGCTGGCGCGCCATCTCGGGCGGAGATTGTGGTCGACCCCGCTCGCGTCAGCGCGCATCGACCATGCCCATGAGCTGTTCGAGGCACGGCTCCGCCCGGTACTGCAACGCGCGGCCGCCCAGGCGTCACCTGGCACGCGGCCAGCGGAACCAACCCGCGATCAGAGCAGAGGGAGCACGGTCGTGACCGCGGCGCGTTCGTGGACTGCCACAACCATTGGCTGCGCGGGCGCGTAGCCAGGCACGTCGCTGATCTAAAGAGATTTTGCGTCCTCCGCTGCGCGTCGCCCCGGCTTCCGCAGGAGCATGCGCCATGCAACCCGTTGCCCAGGGCTGTTCTTCTCGGAGCGAAGCGGATCGCTGCCGCCGGCGCGGGACCATGACAAGAGTGCTCTATGACGCCGTCGCGCGCACGCTGGCGAAGTCCTGCGCGGCGGGGTGCGAACGCATCGTCCGCATGCGGCTACGGCGGCGGTCCGGCCCACGCTCATTGCAGCGCGTCTGCATCGTCGCCCCGCTCGGCCATGAGAAGGACGGCATCGCGGCCGGCGCCCTTCTCCAGTTCCAGGCCATGCGTCGGGCGGGCATGGATGTCGCGATGATCGATGCGACGGCGGCGCTGGAGGACCCGCTTTTCCGGCGGAGGCACCGGCCCGCCACGGTCTACGTCGTCCATGGCGAGGGCCCGCAGACGGCGCGCCTGCTCGGCGCCGTGCTGCCGCACGCCGCGCAGGCGTGGCGCATCGCGTACTGGAATTGGGATCTCGCGCATGCCCCGGCCGACTGGCTGCGCTGCGACAGCATCGTCTCGGAGATCTGGACGCCGAGCCTGTTCGCGCGCTCCAGCCTCCAGCAGATCTCGGATCGGCCGATGCATGTGGTGCCGCCCATTGTGACCGCCGCGGATCCGCCGCGCCGGCGGAACTGGTCCCAGCCTTTCACGGTGCTGGTGATGGCAGGCAGCACGGCCACGCTGCAACGGACCAATCCGGCAGGCGCCATCGCCGCCTTCATCGCCGCCTTCGGTGATGCGCGGGATGCGCGCCTCGTCGTCCGGCTCGCCGACCCCGCGCATCGGCTCGGCGATCTCACCTCGCTCGCCGCTTTCCCCAATGTCAGCGTGCTGGACGGCCGGATGAACCCGACCGAGCTCTCCTCACTCTATCGTTCGGCCGATGTTCTGCTCTCGCTGCATCGGAGCATCGGCTTCGGATTCCCGTTGCTCGAGGCGATGTCCCATGGCGTGCCGGTTGTCGCGACGCACTGGTCCGGCAATTGCGACTTCGTCAATTGGCACAATGCGGTTCTGGTGCCCTACCGCCTGGTCCCCATGACCGAACCCGTCGACCAGCAGGCTGGCGGCGTGTGGGCCGAGCCCGACATTGGTTTCGCCGCCGGCGCGCTCAGGCGGCTGCGGACGGACCCGCAATACTACGAGGCCCTCGCCAGCGCGGCATACGAGACGGTGCGCGACATGGAGTTCCACCTGCCATCGCAGCGGCCGGCCCCCGATTTGCAGCGCGACCGCTTGCGCGCGAAGTTGCTTTCGCAGCTCGGCGTCGACTGCGGCCACACACGGGCCTTGTTGTAGCAGGGGGTGACGAGCCGCAGCCCGTCCCCGACCGGGCCGGTCCCTGGAGCCCGTTACTGGTCGCTGCCGATGAACTCGAGCACGTTCCGGCGCAACACGCGGACCTGGCTCGCCGATGGGAGGGCAATAATCCCGTCGGCGACCAGCTGGCTGAAGTTGCGACAGACCGTCTCCGCCGTAAGGCAGAGATAGTCGCCGATATCGCAGCGCGACATCGGCAGCGAGATCGAATTCCCGCCCTCGGCCAGACGATCCGATATCTCGAGCAGGAAGGCGGCGAGCTTCTGGCGCGCATTCTTCCGACCGAGCACGAGAATGCGGTCCTGCGCCGCGTGGAGCCGCGCCTTGAACAGGCTCTCCGGCCCGACGGCGTCGGCACCGTCCTGGGCGGCCCGGAACTCAAGCGAGCGCGGGGACAGGAGCTCGAGCCTTGAGGCGACAACCGCCTCGATACTGGCATTGTACTCCCTCACCTCATCAAGGCCGAGCCAATCGCCCGGGAAGAGGAAGTCGGTGATCTGGCGCCGTCCGTCGGCGAGGGGGCGCACCACTCGGAGCGCGCCCCTCAACACGCGAAGATAGTACTGATCGCGGCAATCGACGCAGATCAGGGCTTGCCGCTTCCGCAGCCCCACCGTGACGTCGGCAATAGTGGAAGGGGAGCGCGGGGCCGGCAGACTCACGGCGTTCCGGTCAAAGCTCATTGCATTCATTGGATTGACCCCCGTTCTGGCCGATAGGTCGCAAGCGTTGAATATCCGCAGGCCGGTCCGGGGCAACTATCCGGAATTCTACGGTACGCAGGACACGCGGCAATAGAATTGGCGGGCCCAGCCCGGGCGCAGTGGTTGCGCCGCAGCCCTCGGTTACTCAGGTGCCATTGCCGGACCCCGGGGCGGGGACAAGCCGGACGGGCTCCGCCAGGCTCAACGTCGACGTGAAGCAGTCAGGAAATTGGGACAGTGGGCGGCGTGCTGCCGGCCGCTGGCCCGAGCGCGTACAGCAGGGCAACGTCATCGATCGCCGGCATGCACATATCGACGATCATGGCGACACATCGCGCTGCAGCCAGCATCGCGGGCCCGGCCATGCAGGGGAGGCATCGGGAGACGTCAAGATCCCGGATCAGGTATGCATCCCATTCCTTGACTATGCCATTGAGAACTACCCGTATCAGCTGTATTGCACCTTCACGATTCTCCTCACGCTTGCGTGAATAACCTAACGCTGCTTCCCAAGAAATGGCGACAGCTTGGCCGGGGCGTCCCTTTCGAGATACTTTGATGGGTACGATATTGCGTCTAGTGTTGAATCCGAAATGGCCTCGACGAGTGACGGGCTCGATTGCCGCATGGCTCGCCTGTGGAGCAGTCGTGGCCGTCGCGTGCTGCGCCTCGTTGACCGGCGCGCTAACGCTCTCAAACGCCCTCCAGGAGCTTGGGTCTCGGCCAGAACTGTCTCGAATCCATGCTGAGGAACTCGGCACGCGCCTCGCCGAACGGATCGAGCGGCGGCTGGAGCGGGCCGAACATGGCGCAGCCCAAGCTCGCCAAGGCCGCCGGGCAGCGCGCGCTGCTCGCCATGCGGACGGTGGCGCGCGGCACCTCGATCACGCGCCGCTTGCTCGCGCTGGCGCGCGTCGAGGAGGGGGAGGCGCCGGTGACCGACGTCAGCGCCATGCTCGAGGATCTCGCGGAGATCCTGCGCGACAGTCTCGGCCCGGGCTTCCAGGTATGCACTGATACGCGATGGGATCTGCCGCCGCTGCTCGCCGTTCGCGGCGATCTGGAGGCGGTTCTCGTGAAACTTTGCCGTGAATGCCCGGGATGCGATGCTGCCGCTTGGCGACGGCGCCGTCACATTGTCCGCCACCGCCGAGGAGATCTCCGCGTCGGACGGCCGGCCCGGCCTCGAGCCTGGAGCCTATGTCCGCATCGCCGTCAGCGACACCGGGATCGGCATGGATGCGGCGACCGCGGCGTGCGCGACGGAGTTCTTCTTCACCACCAAGGCGCCGGGTGCCGGCACCGGTCTCGGCCTCGCCATGGCGCGCGAAGTCGCGGATCGCGCCCACGGTGCCCTGTACATCACGAGCACCGTCGGCGCCGGCACGACCGTGACCCTGTGGCTGCCCCAGGCGAGGCCGCTCCTCACGCCCCAGTCACACAGCCCCGCCGGATCACCGCCACTATGCGGCGTCAGCGCTCCGCCCGCGCCAGGCGAGTGAGCGCCTGCTCGGGGCCGACCGCGGGCCGGCGGCGCATCCCGCGGAGGACTTCGAAGAGGCTCTCCTTCTGACCCTTGGGCAGCGTGTGCGCCGCGCAGACGGATGCGTCCACCTGCCGGACCAGCGTGACACGATGCGCGATCAGGCACGACGGAGCGCCGCAGCACACGAAGGGGCGCCCACCGGCGGAGCGACCGGGCGGGAGCCGGAAGTATTCCGGTGATGCGCGCCACCGCGGCCTCGTCGCGCACCACTCCGTCACGGTCTCGCAGGCACCGTCTGCTTCCCGCGCGCGGCTACTCTCGGGACAACTTTTCCCGAAGCGGGAGCACCGGGTTTTCGCACCCGCGCAAAGATCGGGACCGAGCCCTGCAGCTGCAATGGAGACGGTGCGATGGATGTGCCGGTGACCCGCGACCACGACGAGGCCGCCGGCGCGCGCACCCAGCCGGCCGGGGCGACTGAACGACCCGGCGAGAGTGCGGCGAGCATGCCATGCTGCCGGAACTGCGGCGCGGCGCTGCACGAGACCTTCGCCGACCTCGGCATGACGCCGCTCGCGAACAGCTATGTCGCGCCGGAAGGGAGGAATGCGGCCGAGCCGTACTATCCGCTGCACGCGCTGGTCTGCGCCGAATGCAAGCTGGTCCAGCTCGCGCAGTTCGAGAGCCCGCAGGCGATCTTCGGAGAGTATCTCTACTTCTCCTCCTTTTCGGATTCCTGGCTCCGCCATGCCGCGGACCATGCCGCGGCGATGATCCGGCGCTGGGGCCTCGGCACGGCGGATGAAGTCGTTGAGGTCGCCAGCAATGACGGTTACCTGCTGCAGTACTTCAAGGCTGCGGGGATACCGGTGCTCGGCGTGGATCCTGCGGCCAATGTCGCGCAGGCGGCGATCGCGAAGGGAATCCCGACCGAAATCGCCTTCTTCGGCGCAGCCACGGCACGGCGGCTGCGGGAGGCGGGCCACGCGCCGCGCCTGATGTGCGCCAACAATGTGTTCGCCCATGTGCCGGACGTACACGACTTCGCCGAGGGCTTCCGCATCCTGCTGGCGCCCGACGGCGTGTTGACCGTGGAGTTCCCCCACCTGCTCGTGCTGATGCAGGAGAACCAGTTCGATACCATCTACCACGAGCACTTCTCCTACTTCTCGCTGATGGCCGCCGAGCGTGTCTGGGCGCGGCACGACATGGTCGTCTTCGATGTGGAGCGGCTGCCGACCCATGGCGGATCGCTCCGTCTCTATCTTCGCCACATGGGGGACAGCTCGAAGCCGGTGACGGGAGCGGTTGCGGATCTGCGGGTGGCCGAGGCAATGGCCGCGCTGGACCGGTTGGAGACCTACCGCCGCTTCGCCGATGGCGTCGTCACCGCCAAATGCGACCTGCTCGAATTCCTCGTCACGGCGAAGCGGCAGGGCAAGCGGATAGCGGGCTATGGCGCACCGGCCAAGGGCAACACCTTGCTCAACTATTGCGGCGTCGGGCCCGAGTTCGTGGAGTTCACCGTGGACCGCAGCCCGCACAAGCAGGGCATGCTGCTTCCCGGCACGCGAATCCCGATCCGCGCGCCGGAGGCGATCCTCGCGGCGAGGCCCGATTACGTGCTGATCCTGCCTTGGAACCTCCGAGAGGAGATCGCGCAGCAGATGGCGGCGGTCCGTTCCTGGGGCGGGCGGTTCGTGACGGCGATCCCGCGGGTCGAGGTGTTCTGAGCCGACGGCTTCGGGCGCTGGCCGGCGCGCGGTCATTCTGGCGCCATGGCGGGCGCCGGTGCTCCCGCCGCCGGCGCGATCCGCGAAGGCCAGCGCGTGCTGCACGATGCCGCCTGGTCGCCGACGCGCCTGGCCAGCATCGGCACCCCGATCTCGCGCCGCTTGGGGACGCCGCCTCCAAGCGCATCGTCGCCCCCCGTCCTGGCCTGGGCCAAGCGAGCATGCATCGCGAGCCGAGGGCGGCGCCGACTCAGCGCCGCGCCGCGCGGCGCAGCCTGCCCACCTCGTAGTCCAGTACCGCGCGCACGGTGTCCTCGAGTGTCATGGTCTGCGCCCAGCCGGTCGCGGCCACCAGCTTGCTCTTGTCGCCGAAGATCACCGGCTCATCCGAGGGACGCAGCAGGGCGGGATCGGTGACGGCCTCCAGCCGCTGGCCGGCGGCCCTCTCCAGCATGCCGACGATGTCGCCGACGCTGTGCAGGTGGTCGCTGCAGATGTTGTAGGCCTCCCCGGGCGCGCCGCGCTCGGCGAGCAGCACGAGCGCCGCGATCAGGTCCCGCACGTCGAGGATGGCGCGGCGCGTCTGGAGATTGCCCACGCGGAGCGGACCGCCTTCCTTCAGGATGCGCGCGGTGCGACGCGCAAAATCGGACACCACGTCCTTGGTCTTGCGCGGCCCGGTCGAATTGAAGATGCGTGCCCGGATGCCGCGGATGCGGTCATTGACCCAGTACTGGTAGGTGAGCAGGTCCTGCCCGACCTTGCTGACCCCATAAGGGTGCAGCGGCAGCAGCAACGCCTCCTCCGAGATGGGCACGTTCTCCGGCGTCAGGCTCGCCCCGTACTCCGCCGAGGAGCAGGCGACGACCACCACCGGATCGTAGCCAGGGTCGATGGCGCGAATGGCCTTGATGGCCTCGAACAGGTTGACCGTGCCGAGGATGTTGACCTCGAGCGTCTCTTCCGGGCTGGTCCAGGAGCGCACCGGCAGGCTCTGCGCCGCGAGGTGGTAGATGACCGCCGGGCGGCGGTCGCGCAGCGCCTGTTCGAGCTGGCCGCGGTAGCGGACGTCGAGCTCCAGCAAGCTCTCGAATCCCGCTATCTCCTCGAGATCGACGGTCGGGCGGAAATAGGTGCCGCTCACCCGTCCGCCGCGGGCGGCGAGATGCTCGTAGAGATGGGATCCGACCATCCCGGCCGCACCGGTGATCAAGGCGTCGTCGGACATCATGCTGCACCTTCGAGGATGGGAACGCGCCCGGCATCCTCTGCCGGCCCCGACGGCATCGCCGCATGCGCGTAGGTCTCGAGCACCGACCAGTAGCGCGCGCTGGTAAACTGCCGACGGCAGGTCTCGACCATGGCAGCAAGGGCCGCCTGGTAGGAATCCCGGAGCGCAGCGGCATCGCCGGCGATGCGCAGGAGCTGCTCGGGGGGCAAGCGCCACGGCAGGTCGCCCTCGAATCCCTCCAGCGCGCTCGCCACGCCGAGCGTCGGCACGCCATGCTCGCAGGCCTCCAGGATCTTGGACTTGATACCGCCCCTCACCGAGCGCGGGATGAACAGGATGCTGCCCGGCTGGTAGACCTCGTCGAGGGATTCGGCGAAGCCGTGGAATGTCACCCCGGCGATCGGCGCGTAGCTGCGAACCATGCGTCCGTACAGATGGACCGGTGCCGCGAGGGCGCCTTCGCGCGCGAGATCGAGGATGGCCTGCACCGCGACCCGGTTCTGCTCCAGCACGTCCGATCCGATGAAGACGTAGCGCACCCGCTCGGGCGGTGGACGCAGCGCGATCTCCCGGGGGTCGGGAAGCGTGCCGCCGATCGAGGGTCCGAGCACGAGACATTTTGGCCGGCCGGCGCGCGCGCCCGCGTAGCGCCGCAGGAAGCGCTGGAACAGGCGCGCCTCGAAAGCGGAGGTGAAGGCGATGGCGTCCGCCTCGCGCGCCGCCCTGATCTCGGCGCGCCGCAACAGCCGCTTCTCGATCCCAGAGAGCCATCCCACCAGCGGCCCGTGCTGCAGCAGGCGCGCGAGGCCCGGCGGCAGGATGCCGGCGAAGGCGCCGAGCGCGAGCGGCTCCTGCGCGCGTTCCAACCGGCGTACGCGCCGGCTCATCAGATCGTCGAAATCGACCAGCAATCGCCCGCCGAGGCGCCGCCGCAGGGCGGGCCCGCAGAAGGCCATGCGTACCCCGTCGATATAGATGATGGAGGACGCGTCGCGCTCTTCCGCCCCGGCAGGCCGCGGCGCATCCAGCCAGCCCTGGAGCGCGAGAAGGGATTGCAGGGGTAGCACACGCCCCCGCAGGGCGGCGAGCATCCAACGCAGCGCGCCGCGCGCGAAGCCGAGCGCGCGCAGCGAGGGCTGGCGCACGCTCAGCCAGGCCGGACTGCAGCCGATTCGAGGCAGGCCGCTCCGCAGCTGATGGAGCGTCTGGTGCCGGCCGAGCCCGGTCGATTCGTCACCCGATCGCAAAGAAACGATCGTCACCTCGATGGCCATCAGCTGCCCCCGATCCTGACCCTGCGCCTCGGCTTACCCCTTGGTGCGGTACTTGCGCCGCGCATTCGCGCGGTTCAGCACCGCGACGGTCACGCCCAGGGACGCCGCAACGAGCCGTTCGGCGGCGGATCTGACGTGCTCGCGCGGAGTCTGCCCCGCTTGCACCACCAGCACCGTGGCCTCGACCCGGTGCGCCAGGATCATCGCCTCGGCCGAGCGGGCCACCGGGCGGCTATCGAGCACGACGAGGTTGTACTCTTCGGTAGCCTCGGCCAGGAGATGCTGGAAGCGCACGCTCTCGAGCAGCTGGTGCGCCTCCGGCACCGTGCCTCCTGCCAGCAGCATGTGGAGCGAGGAACGGGCATCCCAGGTGACGGCCTCGCGCCAGGTGGTGCCGCTGTTCAGCGCGGCGATCAGCCCGCCCCCTCCGGGTATGCCGAGGATGCGGGCGAGGCAGGGGGTGTGCAGGTCGCCTTCGATGAGCAGCACGCGCAGCCCATCCGCCGCCGCGACGCGCGCGAAGGCGGCCGCCAGGGTGGACGCGCCTTCGCCGGGGACGCTCGCGGCAAACAGCAAGCTGCGCGGCGACGCATTCGGCGCGATGAAGCGCAGCCTGGTTCGCAGCCCGCGCAGCTCCTCCGCCTCGGGGCCGCGGGGCGCCGCGGCGATGCGGCCGAGCAGCGTGTCGTGACCGCCCCATCCGGCGGCGACGTGCGGCACCGCGGCAAGCGCCGGCAGCCTGGTATCATGTTCCAGCTCGTCGACATCCGCGAAGGCGTCTCGCCGCGGGCCGCGCATCAGGGTGATCAGCGCGCCGGCGCAGAAGCCGCCGAGCATGCCGATCCCGGCCGCGAGGCCCGGCCGCGGTGCCGAGGGCTTCGGCGGCGGGATCGCCGGACTCACCAGGCGGGTCCCGACGAGTGACGGGCTGTTCGGCTCCACCGTGGTCTGCGCCACGCGTTGGAGCAGGTTGAGATAGACGGATCGGAGCGCATCCGCGGTACGTTCGAGCTGTGCGAGCTCGGCCTGCAGCCCGCTGATCCTCGTCGCGTCCTCCCGCACCTGCTCGAATTGCCGCGTGAGCTCCGCTTCGCGCTCGCGCGCCGCCTGGGCCTGGGCGCCCAGTCCGGCAACCACCCGGCGCGCCTCGGTGGCGATTTCCGTGCGCAGCGCGGCGAGCTCGGCCACCACGGTGCGATAGCTTGGATGGTTCGGGCCGACACGATTGCCCATCTCGGCCACGCGCCGTACCGCTTCCGACTCGCGGTCGCGCAGCCGGCCGACATTCTGCGACATCTGCACATCGGCCAGGTCGGTCACGGGGATGGCGCCGCTGCGCGCCAGCACCGTCGCGCGCTGGAAGTTGGCCTCGATGCGCGCGCGTTCCTCGCCGGCACGCGCCAGGGCCGAGGTGATCTCCTCGAGCCGCTGCTGTCCGACCGAGCCGGCGCGCACCGCGATCAGCCGGTGCCGCTCGCGGACCTCCTGGACCTGGCGCTCGACCGCCTCGAGCTCGGCTTGCGCCTCTGCAAGCCGCGCCTGCAATGCGTTCGCGCCGCCGCGGTTGGCCGTGGCCCGCGCTTCCTGCTTCTCCTCGAGGTAGCGCGCGACGAGGCGGTTCACGAACTCGGCCGCCCGATTCGGATCCTCCGAAGTGAAGGCGACCGAAATCACCAGGCTACGGTTGTCGTTGAACACCGCAAGGTTGCTCTGCAGGGCCTCCACCACCGCCTCGCGGATTGCGTGAGGCGTCGGGGGCGGTTGCTGGGCAGACGGCGGCGGGGCGATGCCGTGGCTCTCCAGCCAGGCGGCGGCCGGCGCCGGCAGCATCGCGAAGATCGCGCGGAACGCCTCCAGTGGCGCCGAACGGAGGCGCTGGCTGAAGCTGGGCGGGCGAAGCTGCGGGTTGAACTCCTCGACCTCGATCAGGTTGAGGTCGTCGGCGACGGCCCGCAGCAAGGCGGGCGAGCGCAGCATCAGCACTTCGCTGCGCACCTGCGGGGTGGGATCATTCAGCGTCTCGGCGCCGACCACGCCTTGCAGCTCTGGCACCACCAGGCGCTGCGTCTCGATGGCGACGAGCCCGTCCGCCGTGTAGCGCTTGGGCAGCTGCTTGGTCGCCGCATAGGCGACGGTGCCGGCCAGCAAACCGCAAGCCAGGATCAGGTAGCGTCCGCGCCAGAGCGATCTGACGAGATGCTGGACGGACCGCACGTTCGCGGCGCGAGCCGTGGCCGGCTTGCCTGGAGCCGAGAACCCCGGAAGCGCATTCGAAGCGACAGGAGTATCCACGGAACCTCGCGCCTTGCATCGCAAGCATAGAGCAGCCGGCGCGCCGCTCCCCGTGGGGTGGCGGAAAGGTTTTTCGGCGACCTTCCGGCTCCGCGCGCAAGGCGCGGTTCAACCGGCTCTCACGCCGCCTCGCGCGGGCATGTCTGCGCCCCGGCGCCGATGCCGTCGCATCTGCGGGCGACAGTCGCGGCATAGACCTGCGCCGTGCGGCGGCCGATCTCCGCCCAGTCCGGCACGGCCAGGCCGAGCGCGCGCACATGCGTGGCGCAGCGTGCCGCGAAATCGCGGTCGGCGATCAGCCGCTCCATGGCAACGGAGAGCGCCGCGGGATCGTCGATCGGAACCAGCGCGCCATGCACCCCGTCCTGCAGCTGCTCGGCGAAGGCGCCGATCCGTGTCGCGAGGATGGGCCGGCCATGCGCGACGGCGATCGTGAAGGCGCCGCTCGCCTCGATCTCGCGGTAGGGGAAGACGGCAACGGTTCCCGGCCCGAACAGCGCCGGAATCTGCGCCTCGGGCACGAAGCGCGGCTCGAAGCTCAGCTGCGCGGCGATCCCGCGCTGGCGCGCGAGCTCCAGCAGCGGCGCGACATCCATGTAGGGCCGCCCCACCACATGCAGCCGCGCCCTGGCGCGCAGCGCCGGCGGCAGTAGGGCGAAGGCCTCGATCAGCACATCGACGCCCTTGTACGGCTTGATGTGGCCGAACAGCAGGAAGGTGAGCGGATCCACGCGCATCTCCGTGGCCGCCGCACCGGCATCGGGGAGGAGCCCGGCGAGAAGCCCGTGCGGGATCTGCGTCACGCGCTCGGGCGCAATCCCTTCGGCGATGAGCTGGGCGCGGAAGCCCTCGGTGTGCACGATGAGCGCGTCGAAGGCGCCGTAGCTGCGCTGGAGCTTCAGGCGCTGCAGCATGGAAGCGGGATCGCCGTTGAAGGGCGTCGAATCATGCACGGTCAGCACGATCGGCGCGATGCGGCGCAGCCCGGGAAGGAAGCAACGGTCGAGCAGCGGCACCGGCAGCCACTGGAAGTGGATCACGTCCGGCCGCTCCCGCCGCAACGCGGAGACGAGCGCCGCCATGCCGAAGGCATGCTCCACTCCCTTGAGCGCGAGGCGCGGAAGGCGCGGCAGCGCCCTGCGCGTGGCGAGCGGATAGAACCGGGTGGTCAGCCTGACGCCACCGGCCTGCTCGTCAGCGCGCAACCGCCGCGTGTGCAGCGTAACATGGTGCCCAATCCGACCGAGGCCAAGCGCGAGCTCCCGATCATAGGGCAGCGTGAATAGCGATGGATCGATCAGCGCGACCCGCATCGCGCACCCCTCTGCCACCCTCACCCGCCGCCTCGCGCCGCGCCCGAGGATTGGCGGGCGCGCCAGCGCCGACGCGTGACCACGGCCGCCATGGCGAGGCGATACAGCGGAGGGCGGAGCAGCTCTCGGTACAGGGCGAAACCGGCGAAGCAGGCCAGCGCCGCTTGGCGCGGCAGGCGTAGCCCGAGCCGAGCCGCATAGCGTTCCCAGTATTTCGCATAGAAGTAGCTGGTGTAACGGATCTGCCCGGCAATGCGACGCGGCAGCGATGTGCGCTGCCCGCCGGAGCGCACCTGCGATGGGCTCAGGTGGATGCTGTGGGTCTCATTCGTGACCAGGATGCGGTAGCCGTTCACGAACAGGTTCATCTGATAGTCGGTCTCCTCGCGATAGCCATTGCCGCGCGCATAGGCGGGGTCGAAGCCGAAGCGGCGGACCAGCCCCGTCGGCGTCAGGATCACTGCGTTGGTGAATGGCAGCTCGGCGTCGCCCTCGAAGCGGGCCCCGTTCACGAGTTCGCAGAGCCAGGGCCGGAAGGGCGGGGCGCGGCGCATGCCGTTGCCAAACCGCTGCAGCGCCTCCGCCGCCGTCTCGCCGTTGAGCAGATAGACCCTGCGGCCGGACACGGCGCCGGCGCCTTCCGCCACCAGCTTGCGCAGGCAGGTCATGGCGTAGCCTGGTTCCAGCATCTCGTCGTCGTCGCAGAACAGGATGTAGGGATTGCGCGCCACCGCGGCGCCGCGGTTGCGGCAGGCCGAGGCGCCGCGCCGCACTTCGTTGCGCAGCAGGATGGTCTGCGTGCCGGGATGCTGCGCCGCGACCGCGGTCAGCAGGGCGGGCGTGTCGTCCACACCGGCATCGTCGACGAAGACGATCTCGTCCACGCCCTCCTGCGCATAGTAGCTCGGCGCCACGATGCGCAGCGTATAGGCGCGGTTCCGCGTGGGTACGACCATGCTGACCCGGGTCGCGGGGGCGGCATCCAGCGAAACCAATGGGAGGGCACCTCCTGGACCGGGCGCTGGAAGGGTATCGCGCACGGGCCGCGGCGCATCTCCATCACCGCAAAACTTTGTCGGTTGGGAAAGTTGTTCCCGGCCGCCCGCGCTGGCCTGATGGCGCCGATGTCGCACGCAGCATCCCTCGCCCCCGCCGCGTCAGCCCGCGACGCGATGCCGCACCCGCGGGACGGATTTCCCCCGCGGTGACGCAACTCGTCCGCGCGGAAGCCGATGACGGCGCGCCGATGCCGCCGACGCCGGCATCGGCGCGGCATGTCCGCAGGCGCAGGGCCGCCTCGCTGCTGTGGACCTTGCTCGAGAGCGGCAGCCTTACCGCACTATCCCTGCTGACGCTGATCGTCTTCGCGCGGCTCCTGACGCCGGCCGAGCTTGGCAGCGCAGCGCTGGGGCTCAGCATCGTCCAGATCCTCGGCATGCCCGTCATCGCGCTGTTCCAGGATGCGCTGGTGCAACGGCGCGACGCCGCACCTGGGCATTTCGACACCGCTTTCACCGTCTCGCTGGCACTGGGCGCGGTGCTCGCCGCCCTCTGCTGGGCCGAGGCGGAACGGATCAGCGCCCTGGTGCAAGACCCGGCGGCGGGCACCGCGCTGCGCTGGATGAGCCTCTGCCTGCCGCTGCAGGCCCTCGAGAGCGTGCTGATCGCGCGGCAGCGGCGCGAGCTGCGCTTTCGCGATCTCGCGCTGTGCACCGTGCTCGGCCGGCTCTGTGCGGGGCTGGCGGCGATCGTGATCGCGCTGGCGGGAGGCGGGATCTGGGCACCGATCGCGCAGCAGGTGCTGTCGGTCCTGCTTTCCGCGGGCGTGCTGTACTGGTCGGTGGCCGAGCGCATCGGGTTCCGGTTCGACCCGCGGGCGTTCCGCGAGCTGTTCCATTTCGGGATCCGCGAGCTCGGCACCAACGGCCTGGTCGTGGCGATCCCGCGCATCTTCCTGATGCAGGTCGCCTTCATGCTGGGAACCGAAGCGGCGGGCTACGCCAACCTCGCCTTCCGCATGGTGGACACGCTGCGCGACGTGCTGGTCACCGCAATCTGGCGCCTGAGCCTGCCGGTCTTCTCGCGGCTCGGCCACGCACGCCGGCTGCTGCGCCGTGCCCTGACCGGCGCCATCGAGGATACGAGTGCGATGGTGTTTCCGCTGTTCGCCGGCCTCGCCGCGGTGACGCCCGAGCTCGTCGCGACCGTGTTCGGGCCCGCATGGTCACCGGCACTGCCCTACATGCTGGCACTCTCAGCGGTCGCGCTTCTCTTCCTGGTGCGCATCCATCTCTGGGTTGCGCTCACGGCGCTCGGCCACCCGCATTACCCGATTCCCGGCCTGCTCCTGGAAGCGGCGGTCATCCTGGCCTGGCCGCCATTGGCCCCGTTCAGCGCGCTTGCCGCGCCCCTCGCCTGGGTGGTGCGCGCGGCGCTCGCCTTGCCGGTCGATGCGTGGATGCTGCGGCGCGCCAGCGGAATTCCGATCGCGGCGCAATTCGAAGGGCTTGCCGTGCTGCTCTTCGCATCGCTGGCGATGGCGGGCGGCGTCGTGGCGCTCGGCGCGGTCCTGCCGGGCGGCATGCCTGCCTGGCTGCGGCTCGCGCTGCTGATGGCGAGTGGCGCCGTGCTCTATGGCGCGCTCATCATGCTGATCCGCCCGGGGCTGGTGCGGCGCCTGCTGGCTTTCGCGCGCCAGGCCAACCGCCATGCCGCGGCGAGGTGAGCCGGCAGGGAGATGACGGCCGACCCGGCGCCCCCGGCAGGGACAGATATCGGCGCATCGATGCAGTTGCTTCGCCGAAGCCGCGTCAAGCCTTCGCCGGCCGCCTGCATCGTCGCGCCGTCGACCTATTGCAGCAGCTTCACCTTGCCTGCGCCCCCGTGCGGCCCGCGCGACAAGGCGCGCATCAGCACATAGCTGCCGAAGGTGGCCTCGGTCATGGTGTAGAGATTGGGTGCGCTGTCGCCGCTGAGGCGCACGGCATCCGCCTCCAGCAGGCGCTGCCACAGCGCGGCGCGGGCTAGGCAGCCGGCGGCGCGCACCGCGCCGTCGCCGGCGGGCTCGACCAGGAAACGCCCGAACGCATCCTGGACCCCGCCGGCGAGCGCCTGGAGGAAGGCCACCATGACGCCGTCGCGGCCGCCAAGGGTCAGCTGCTCGTAGAGCCCGGCGACGCGGGGATCCGCCTCGGCCACCGCCAGCGCAATCGCGGCTTCGAGATCGCGTCCGCAGATGGTCCGGCCGCCGCGCGCGAGCGCCGCGAATCCGGCATGCAGGGCGAGCAGCTGGGCAGTGTAGGGGATGCCGCGCGCAAGCGCCACGATGGCGCTGCGCACCGAGGCGGAGAAGGCGAGCCCGGCATCCTCCGCACCATTCTGGAGCAGCCAGTCGACCTCGGCTTCCGACAGTAGCGGCAAGGGAACGCCGATGATGTTGCGCTGGATCGAGGGGTGGCGCCCAAGCAGCTCCTCGAGGTTCTTCGACACGCCGATGATGATGAAGAGGACGGGCGAGGCCCGGTCGGACAGCGTCTTGATGGTGTCGGCGAGGAGCGTGCGCGTCGCCTCGTCGATGACACGGTCGAACTCGTCCACCATGAGCACGAGCTTGCCGCCGATGAGGCGCGCCGGCAGCCCGCGCGCGTCCCGCGGCTGCAGCCGCCCCGCGGGCAGGGCGGCCTCGCAGCCGGCCAGGCGATTGTCGGTCTCCTGGATCGGCGCCGCCAGCATGGAGCGCGGCAGGTCCCGCATCAGGCCCCGCATCACCGCATCATAGTCGTTGTCGGCCGAGCAGACGTAGCGCGCCACCATGATGCCCCGGGCGCGCAGCTCCTCCGCCACCAGGTTGGACAGCGACGTCTTGCCCCGGCCGCGCTCGGCATAGATGACGACATGCGCTTCTTCGTCGATGGCGCGCAGCACGCGCGCGAGTTGGGGCCTGCGCCCGGCCAGCCGCCGCGCGCTGCGCACCGGGCGGGTCGGCGTGAAGGCCCTGCGCAGGGCGGCCTGGTTCGCCTCGGCCGATTCCGCACCCTCGCTCGCGGCGGGGGCGGGCTCGGCAGCCTGCGTACCGGAGCCGTCGGCCGGAGCGAGCCGGCCGAGCAGTCTCCAAACCAGATCGCGTACCATGCCGTGGCCCGCTGTCCGGTTGCGCCGCCGCTCCGTCTCGCTGGTGGTGGCGCGACGGTTCTCCTGCATCCTATCCTGCGCAGGATCCTTCGGCACCTCTCTCGGCCTTGCCGGCTCGGTCCATCCCGCCTTGGCCGACGACGCCCGCGGCTCCCCACCGCCCAAGGCGGACCATCCGATCCGCAGCTGCAGCTCCGGCATGCGTCCCTGGTGGTCCGCGCCGACGACTGCGGGAACCGTGAGGGACGGAGACGAGGAGGGGCGCCCTGGGCGTTTGCGCTTCATGCGGGGAGTAATTTCGCCACCAGGGAATCGAGATCGCCGCCCGAGTAGAGGTAGCCGGGAACGCCGGCCGCGGCAGCGGCGCCGACATCGCCCGGACGGTCACCGATCAGCAGGCTGCGGGAGAGATCGAGCGGCCAGGAAGCGGCGAGGTCCAGGATCATGCCAGGTCCCGGCTTGCGGCACGGAGCGTCGCGCCGGAAGGCCTCCACCACCGCCAGCGGGTGATAGGGGCTGCAGCGGAACTCGTCGATATGCGCGCCGGTCGCCGCCAGCTCCTCCTCCATCCGCGCATGGAAGCGGTCCACCTGCTGCAGGCCGTAATGGCCGTGCGCGACCCCCGCCTGGTTCGTCACCACGAAGGCGTACAGGCCGGCGCGGTTGATCCGCCGCACCGCCTCCTGCGCGCCTTCCAGCCACCGCAGCGCCTCGGGCCGGTGCGTATAGCCCTCATCATGGTTCAAGGTCCCGTCGCGATCGAGGAACACGGCCGGGCGACGGCGATGCGCCGCCACCAGCACGTCCGCGGCAGCATAGTCATCGGTCACGCCGATATCGATGAAGAAGGCGCGCGACGCCATCCCCTCGATCCTGCCCAGCTCGGCAAGCGGGGCGAAGATGTCGGCCTCCAGCGAGCAGGGCACCGCGGGGATGCAGTCGAGGATGTCGCGGCTCATGAGGTAGACGCCGGCATTGATCGTGCCGGAGGTCGCGGCCCCGCGCGGCAGGAAGCGCGTCACGAAGCCGTCGCTGAGCTCCACCGTGCCGTAGCGCCCGGTATCGGACATCTGCCGCAATGCCATGCGCACCACGGTGTCGCGCGGCAGTGGCCGGCTGGCGAAGGCGCGCAGGTCGATGTCGAACCAGGAATCGCCATTGAGCAGCAGGAAGCTGCTCTCGGCGCGGCCGCGCAACTGCGCGAGGGCGCCGCCGGTGCCGGCGGGCGCGCCCTCGACCAACACCTCGATGGTGACATCCCGCCCGGCGATACGCCGCCTGCCGTCGTAGCGCTCCGCCACCTGGGCGCCGAGATGTCCCGCCAGCAGGACCAGGCGGGTGAAGCCGTGTCGCGCCACCTCCTCGAGCAGATGCTCGAGGAAGGGGCGCCCGGCGACCTGAAGCAGGGGCTTGGGCGTCGCTCGGGTCAAGGACCCGAGCCGGGTCCCGAGGCCGCCCACCAGGATCACGCACTGCCGGACCATGGCGCTCAGGCCAGGTTGCGCGACGGCGCCGGATGAATCGCCGCCTCGACAAGGCTGCAGATGAGATGGCCGACGACGATGTGGCCCTGCTGCACCAGCGGCGTGCTGTCGGAGGGAATGCGGATTTCGATGTCGCACAGCGCTGCCATCGGACCGCCGTCGCGCCCGGTCAGCCCGATCGTGACCAGGCCGAGGCGCCGGGCCGTCTCGAGCGCACGCAGCACGTTCGGCGACCGGCCGGAGGTCGAGATGCCGACCAGCACGTCGCCCTCCTGGCCGAGCGCTTCGACCTGGCGGGCGAAGACATGGTCGTAGCCGTAGTCATTGCCGATCGCCGTGAGGACGGAGGTGTCCACGGTGAGGGCCAGCCCCGCCATCCCGGGCCGATCGTAGTTGAAGCGCGACACCAGCTCCCCAGCCAGGTGCTGCGCATCCGCGGCACTGCCGCCATTGCCGCAGAACAGGATCTTCCCGCCGCGCCCAAGCGAGCGCTCGCAGGCCGTCGCCGCGGCGGCGATGCGCTCGACCAACACAGGCGTGTTGCGCATCCGTTCCAGGACGAGGCTGGATTCCGCGATGTAGCGCAGGATCCTGCTGCCGACCGTGCTGCCTCCTCCGACAACGCTGCTCATGATGGGATGATCCAGCTCTCCGCCCCGGCATTGGTGAGGCCGCATCCGAGCAGGCACAGGCCCTCGGCGGTCAGTCGGCGCGCCAGGGACGGGCGCCGTTCGGGCGGCACCAGCAGCATGAGGAAGCCGCCGCCGCCGGCGCCGGAGATCTTGCCGGCCCAGGCGCCGGCCTGCAGCGCCGCCTCATAGATCGCGTCGATCCGGTCGTTGGAGACGCCGCTCGCGCTGCGCTTCTTGGCGGCCCAGGACCGGTCGAGCACCTCCGCAACGCGGCGGATGTCGCCGCGCAGCAGGTGGTGCTTCATGTCGATGGCGTCCTGCTTGATCTGGTGCATGGCGGCCAGGGCATCCTCGGAATGGCGGCGAAGCCCTTCGGTCTGCTGCTTGATGATGTCCGAGGACACCCGCGAGCGCCCGGTGTGGCAGACGAGCAAGCTGCTCTCGAGCTCGAGCCGATGCGCTTCGCGCACGCGCAATGGATTGACGACGACACGCTCGCCGGGAAGGAACTCGATGAAGTTGCAGCCGCCGAAGGCCGCGGCGTACTGGTCCTGCCGCCCTCCCGCCATGCCGAGATCGACGCGCTCTATCTCATAGGCGAGTCGCGCGATGTCGTAATCGCCGAGCGGCAGCACGAGGTACTCGGCGAAGGCCTTGACCATCGCCACGACCAATGCCGAGGAGGAGCCGAGGCCGGAGCCGGGCGGCGCATCCACGGCCGTGTGGACAGTGACGGCAAGCGGCCGGCCGCCGCAGAAATCCCGCACGATGCGGTTGTAGACGGCGCGGTGGAGCGTGAGGCCAGTATCGACGGGCAGGTCGGGCGCCGGCAGGACCTCGTCCTGTGCCTCGATGTCCTCGGCCGAGAACACGGCACGCCAGTCGAGCCGCTCCTCCACCATCGCATAGGCGTAGAGACTGATCGTGCAATTGAGCACATTGCCGCCATGCTCGTCGCAATAGGGCGAGAGGTCGGTGCCGCCGCCGGCAAGCCCAAGCCGCAATGGCGCGCGGGCGCGCACCTTCCAGGGCGGCAACACCGCGCTGGCGAGGTCGCGCAGCGCGTGCCGCCCGGCGAGGGCGGCTGGCAGTCGCTCGCGCGTGGCGATGGGAAGGACGGCGTAGTTCATGGCGCGGCGCGCCGGGCAGTGGCGAAGCGGAGCGGGCCGCGGTCCAGCACGTTCGGGAAGGGCGAGGTCATCGTCAGGCTCCTGACGGCGGCGAGCGTCATGCAGCCTGCCGCACGGCGCCCCGCCGCGCCCCTCGCCCTATTCCCAAATTTGTCGTGCTACCCGACTTGCGTCCGGCAGTTCAGCGCGACGTGATCGCCCCTGCGCACGCATCGCGCGAAACAAGACTGGCACTGCCGCGAAGATCGCGGCAGGGCCAGTGACGATGGAGCGGCTCACCGGGTCGGGCGGGGCCGGCACGACGCCAACCTGATCCCGGCCCGGCGTGCGGCCCTGGATCAGCCCAGAAGCTGGTCGGCGGGCTGGTGCAAGGCATTGGCGCCGAACTGCTCCAGATAGGCCGCCGCGGTCTGTGGCACGTGGCCGTCCGAGATGAGGCCCGGAAAGGCGCCGTTGCTGTCCCAATAGGTCTGCTGCGCAAGCAGGTCGCCCTGCGCCGTCAGCCAATCGGTGTAGTGCTCCATCATGCGCGCGGCGCTGGCGTCGTCCACCTCGCCGTTGGTCTTGACGCCCCACTCCGACACGGCGAGCTCCTTGCCATGCTCCAGGGCGAAATCGCGCGCCCAGTTCAGCCCGTACTCGCCGTCGCGCAACATTGCGAAGCCCTGATCGGGATCATGGCTGGTCCATTGCGGGTTCCAGTAGGAATCGATGCCGACCACGTCGACATAGTCATCGCCCGGATAGGCGGCCGTCGGATCCGGGCTCAGGCCGTTCATGTTCCACTCGAACTTGAAGATGTCCGGCGTGCCGTGCTCCGCCGCGACCTCGCGGAACTCGGTGACGAACTGGCGGAACGCCTCGGCGAAGGATTCGGGGCTGTTGCCCGGGGCATCGATGCTCCAGGGGAACCAATCGCCATTGAGCTCCCAGCCCGTGCGGATGTGGATGTACCCATCGGGCGAGACGCGGCCCGTGTCGAGGGTCGCCTCCGCCGCAGAGTGCCACGCCTGCTCCCCCGCGCCGGCGGCGGCGTCCGCGGTGGTGGTGCCATCGCTCGGGATCAGCGGCACCGACCAGAAGATGGCGTCGTCCGCATCGTTGGTGACCATGCCGGGCACCCAGCTCGGATCGGCGATCTCCGCCCAGCTGCCGCCCCCGACATAGCCGAGCACGCTATCCGGCTCTCCCGCAAATTGCTCCCATGCCGCGAGATGGTCCGGCTCGTTTCCGACATACACACCAGAAAGTTGCGCCATTCACCTTTCCCCTGTTGGTGCGATTGCAACGGGGGAGGCTTCTGCCCGAAATTTTCTCCTATACCCAAATAGCGTTAGCGTTATGACTCAATGAAAACAACAACACTTGAAAACATCCTCAGCCCATATCGGGATCTTTACTATCATACTATACGCCAGAATGTCTTCCTCGCGGCCGTTCCAACCACATCAATGGGGGCTTTTCCGCCAAGTCTTTCCGACATTTACTTTGCGCAATCATCGTGCGCGTGGAGAAATGCGTGCCCGTTCGTGGGGCATCGCACGGGCGCGAAACGGTCCTTGTTGTTCCGGGGGAGCGGCTCAGCGCGCCGAAGCAGCGGCGAGCATCGCGCCGTAGTGGATCTGGCCTGTCACCGTGAGCGCCAGTTCCAGGCCGGGATAGAGCAGGATCAGCCAGGATCGGGCGAGGCTCTCCGATTCCCGCGTGCGCAGCACACAGCCGAACAGGATCGGCAGCAGGGGATCGAAGTAGCGCTGGTAGATGATGCTCGTCGGAACGAAGGCGAGGACCATGACGAGCAGGATTGCGTTGGCCCGCGGCGCCTGCAGCACGAGATAGGCGCCGTAACAGCCGACCCCGACGGTGATGAGCGCGGCGGCGCCCGACAGCGCGAAGCCGGGCAGGCCGAGACGCGCGAGCGCGATCATCACCGCGCCGCCGCCATCCACCGCGGCGAGCTCGAGCGGCCCCAGGGCGACGAAGGCGCCCAGGCAGAGAAGGACGAAGGCGGCGGCCAGGAAGGCCGGCCGGCGCAGCGTCGCCAGCAGCTCGGCGCGATGGAAGCAGAGCGTCGCGGCGAGCAGCGGCAGCGCGTGCAGCCCGAAGACGGAGAGGATCACCGGCACAGTCGTGGCCGGGCCGACGGAGGTGATGTGCTGGCGGAAGCCGGGGGGCGTCGGCCCGCCCCACCACAGCACCAGCGCGACGACGGGCAGCCCCATCGTCAGGGCGATCGCCGAAAGCCGCAGGAACCGGCCAACGCCCCCGGAGAAGGCCTCGCGCAGGAACAGTGCGGCGGGAAGGAAGAGATAGAATTGCCGCGTCCATACCGCGAGGCAGGCCAGCGCGAGCGCCGCGCCGCGCCGCGCCGCGCCGCCCGGCCGGTCGGCGAGCACGAAGGCGGCGACGAGCAGCACGAGCGAGAGCGGATCGGTGTTGGCATACACCGTGGTGCCGCGGAAATAGGGGCTGACCAGCACGGCAGCGACGAGGGCGGCCGAGGCCGCGCGAGGAAAGCCGCGATTGGCATGCGCCTGGACATGCACGAGCCACAGCAGCACGAGGCCGAGGCCGACGCTCGCCGCCTGGATCGTGAACACCGTCCCGCCCAGCGCCAGCACGGCGCCGGCCAGCATGTAGAAGAGCGGGAATGGCGCCGCGGGGTAGTCGGCGAGCGCGTCGAGGAAAGCCAGCTCTGCGAAGCGCTGCGCGCTGGGCAGGTGGAAGGTCAGCAGGTCGAAGCGCTGCGACAGCACGTTGCCGGGCTCGAGCCCGAGCATCGAGACGCCCCAGAGGCCGAGGCCGATGACGATCATCAGCGCCGCCGGCCAGCCGGGCGGCATCGCGCGAGCCGCCGCGCGGGGCAGGATCGCGATGGTCTCGTGGGTGGTGCTCATCCTCGCCTTGCGCGCCGTTTCAGAACCGCAGCCGGTTGAAGAGGGCGGTCGGCATGGCGCGGATCACCATCATGATCAGCCGCCAGAGCGGCGGGGCATAGACCACCGCCCTGCCGCGCCGCGCCGCCGCAAGCGCCCGCGCGGCGACCGCCTCCGGCCGCGCCGCGGGCAGCGGGGTCGGCGTCGCCCAGGTCATCGCGGTGTCCACGAAGCCCGGCTTCAGCAGCGTCACCGTCACGCCCTCGCGCCACCAGCGCGCGCGCAGCCCCTCGGCGAGCGTCGCGAGCGCCGCCTTGCTCGCGCCATAGAGGAAGTTCCGCGCGCGGCCGCGATCGCCGGCGACCGAGCCGACCACGACGATGCACCCGCCGCCGCGCGCCGCGAGGATCGGCACCAGCGTGCACACCGCCGTCGCCACCGCGGTGACATTCACCTCCATCAGCCGGCGCAGCAGGCCGGGATCCCGCTCCGCGCTCTCCTGATCCGGCATCACGGCGAAGGCGATGAAGGCGTGCAGCGGCCCGGCAAGCGTGGCGCAACGCTTGGCCAGCGCCTCCGCCATCCCGGGGTCCTGCGCGTCGAAAGCCATGGTTGCGGCCCGCTGCCCGAAGCGCAGCGACAGGTCCGATGCCGTGCGCGCCAGGTCCTCCGCGTCGCGCCCGGCGAGGACCATGTCCGCCCCCGCCGCCGCGGCGACGCGCGCGAAGGCCCGCGCGATCCCCGAGGAGGCGCCGAGCACGAGCCAGGTCTCGGAGGCGGCGGCGCTCATTCGGCGGCGGGCCACAGGCCGAGCCGGCGACTCAGCGAGGATTGCAGGCGGCCGGCGGGATCGAGCGTCGCCAGCATCGCCCGGAAGCGGGATGCGCCCGGATACATCCGCACGAAACCCGCCGCGCTCAGGCAACTGTCCTTGGCGAGATACACCCGCCCGCCATGGTCCAGGGTGATCGCCTCGAAGCGCTGCATGAGCTCCGCCGTGCCGCTGCGCATCGGCATGTCGAGCGCCAGGGTGTAGCCGCGCATCGGGAAGGAGAGCAGCCCCTTCCCCTCCCCGCCCATCGCCTTGATCACCGCGAGGAAGGAGGCGGCGCCGGCGGCGCTCGCCGCCTCGAGCAGGCGCACCAGCGCGCGCTCCCCGGACTCGAAGGGGACGACGCATTGGAACTGCACGAATCCGCGGCGGCCATAGATGCGGTTCCAGTCGCGGATGCCGTCCAGCGGATAGAAGAAGCGGCCGTAATCCACCAGCCGCCGGCGCCCCGCCTCCGGCACGCGGCGCCAGTACAGCGCGTTGAAGGCGGCGACGCTCATGCGGTTCAGCACCCAGCCCGGCGCCTCGATGGGCATGCGCAAGCCGCGCCGCGCGGCGAGCCCGGCCGGGCAAGGCGAGGGCTCCGCGGTCTCGAGGATGCCGCGGCCGAGCGCGCGGTCGCGCGCCAGGCAGTCGATCCAGCCGACCGAATAGGTCGGCTTGCGCTCGGCGAAGGCGGCGAGGAACTCGCCAAGCCCGCCGATCCGGCGCTCGGAGAGCTCCACGCTGTCCGAGGGCACGCGCTGCAGGCGGAAGCACACGGCGAGGATGAGGCCGGTGAGGCCGAGGCCGCCGATGGTGGCGGCGAAGAGCTCCGGCCGCTCCTCCGGGCTGGTGCGCACCAGGCTGCCATCGGCAAGCAGGAGCTCGATCCAGCGGACATGATCGCCGAAACTGCCGGCGCCCTCATGGTTCTTGCCGTGCACGTCGTTGGCAACGGCGCCGCCGATGGTGGCGAAGGCGGTGCCGGGGGTGACCGGCGCCAGCCAGCCCCGGGGCAGGAAGACGTGCAGCAGGTCGGCGAAGGTGACGCCGGGCTCGACCACCACCTCCCCGGTTTCCGGCGCGAAGGCGAGGAGGCGGTCGAGACGCTCGGTCAGGATCACCGCCCCGCCATCATTCACCGCGGCGTCGCCATAGCTGCGGCCGGCGCCGCGGGCGATGGCGCCCCGCGGCGGCCCGGCCGCGGCCGCGAACGCCGCCCGCGCTTCCGCGATTCGCTCCGGCCGCGCCACGCGGCAACGGCCGCGCGAGGCGCGCCCCCAGCCGCACAGCGTCGCCTCACGGAACATCCTGTCCTTAGCCTCCTTGCAGGCCGACCGCCCGGTGCTTCAGCCAGGGACCCCGGACGGCCACCGGAAGCGCCACGAAACCAAGGCCGCAAGCGAACCACAATGTCGTCGCGCGGATCACCGCGGTGGCGGCCACGGCAGTCGCCGTGCCGACGCCGGCAAGATCGAGCAGCGCCACCATGGTGAGCTCGGTGCCGCCGAGCCCGCCGGGCAGCATGGCCGCCGCCCCGGCCAGCATCGCCAAGGCGAAGATGAAGGCCGCCATCGCCGGGCCGATCTCGGCCCCAAGCAGAAGCAGCACCCAGTAGAAGGCGAGCGCTTCGGCCAGCCAGCCAAGCAGCGCGATGGCAGTGCCCGGCAGCAGGGTGCCTGGGGAGGCCAGGGCGGCGGTCATGCGCAATACGGTGCGAAGCCGCGCGAAGAATCGCGGCCAGCGCCCTATCCGGCCATAGGCCGCCGAGATCAGCCGCAGGGCGAGGCGCGGCTGCGCAAGCAGCATGACGCCGAGCGCAATGGCCAGCGCCGCGGGCGCCGCGACCAGCAGCATGCGGCCCTGCGTCAACGCCGCGACGACGGCGATCGTCGCCAGCGCGACTGCGTCGCTGACCCGGTCGGCAATGAGGATCGGGGCGGTGCGCTCATAGCGCAGCCCGTGATGCTGCCGCAGGAACCACAGGCGCAAGGCCTCGCCCAGCTTCCCGGGCGTCAGGGTCAGCGCGAATCCCGCGACATAGTAGAGCAGCGTCAGGCCGAAGCCGATCGCCGCGCCGACGCAACGCGCATAGATCTGCCAGCGCAGGGCGCGCGCGACATAGTTGAGCAGCGAGAGGCCCAGAAGCCCGGCAAGTGCGGCCGGCGGTATCGCCGCGGCCCGCGCCAGCACGTCCTGCGAGAGCACCTCGGCGGCAAGGGCGATGGCGACCAGCGATAGCGCCGCCGCGGCCGCCGCATAGGTGAGGCCGCGGCCGAGGAGGCTCGCCGGCAGCCGCGCGGCGCCCCTGCGCTCAGACATCGCGTCGTTCAGACATGGATCAGCGCGAGGAAGGTGAGGCCCCAGCCTGCGACGGTGGCGATCAGGAAGCGGTCGGTCAGCACCAGGCGCGTCGGCGAGCCGGAGCGCTCCTCGACGAGGGTGAGTTGCAGGTAGCGCAGCACCCCCGCGACCACGAAGGGCGCGGTGTAGTAGATCTGGTCGGTGCCAAGGCGCGCCATCACCGCGCTGTCGGTGGTGTAGACGAGGTAGGCGACGAGCAGGGCGCCGAGCACCACGGTGATGGCGACATCGAGAAAGGGCTTGGTGTAGCCCTCGAGGCTGCGCCGGTGGTCGCGCCCGAGATCCCGCACCAGGTCGTCGCGCCGCTTGGCAAGCGCAAGGAACAGCGCCAGCAGGCCGGTGGCGATGAGGATCCAGGCACTCGGCGCGACGCCGATTGCCACCGCCCCGGCCTTGACGCGCAGCACGAAGCCCATGGCGATGATCATGACGTCGACGATCGAGACCTGCTTCAGGCGCAGGCAATAGGCCGTGTTCAGCAGCAGATAGACCAGCACCACCGCGGCGAAGCCCGGCGAGATCGACAGCGACAGCGCCGCGGCCAGCAGCAGAAGGACGCCGCCGAACAGCCCGGCAACGGGCACCGAGACGGCGCCGGAGGCGACCGGACGCCGGCGCTTGCGCTCATGCAGCCGGTCGGCCTCGCGGTCGAGGATGTCGTTCAGGACATAGACCGCGCTGGCCGCGGCGCTGAACGCCAGCACGGCAAGCAGGCTGCGCCAGATGTTGTCCGGGCTCAGCGCCGCAGGCGTGAGGGCCAGCGCCGCCAGTACGAAGGCGTTCTTGGTCCATTGCTGCGGCCGCGCGAGCACGAGCAGGTTGGTCAAGCGCGGCAGGCTGCCTCGGGATGCCAGCGTCCCGGCTCGCATCGGGCTGACTGCCCGCGACACGCCTGAGCCGAGTACGTCCATGACGGCATCCTTGCGCCTGGTTCCCGCGGCACCGACGATAGCGGCGAGGCTTGGGGGGCACGGCCTGGGCCGAGGAAAACTTAGTGCGGTTCACAGCAGGGCACGGGCGAAGGCCAGATGCGCCCGGCGCCGGCGCGCATGGAAGCGGCGCAGATGCCCATGCGTCGCGGCGGAGAGCATCTCGCGATCGCCCTCGGAATCGCCATAGGCGTAGATCGTGTAGGCGCTGAGCGGGCCGAGCTCGGCCTCGAGCCGCCGGACCTTCTCGGGGCCGAAGCAATTGCCGCCGGCGAGGCTGCCGGTGCAGCGCCCGTCCTCGAAGGCGAGCCCTGAGGCGATCACCTGCTGCACCCCGATGCTGCGCGCCCAGGGCACCAGGTAAAGCGCCGGCGAAGCGCTGACGATCCACACCGCGTGGCCGGCGCGCTGATGCGCCCGCAACCGGCGCAGCGCGGCGGGATCGACGAGCCGCGGCAGGATGGCGGCTCCGAACCGCGCGCCGAGCTCGGCGAGCCGCGCCGCGCTCTCGCCAGCCAGGGTGGCGCCGAGCAGGCGCTGCTTCGCTGACTCGTTGCCGATCAGCCCAAGCTTCCAGCCCAGGAGCCAGGGCCCGACGGTGGCAAGGCCGGAGGCCAGGCGCAGGCGCCCCACGGCGAAGCGCAGGAAGGGCAGCAGGCTGTCGCAGAGGGTCAACGTGCCGTCGAAGTCGAACAAGGCCAGCGCCGGCTGTCGGGAGGACGCATCGATCCCTTCCGCCACATCCTTCGGCATCGCCGGCTTCTCCCCATGCGCGCCCCATCGCGCCAAGTCCGCGCAACCGCTCCGCGGGATGGCGCTCACGCGGGATCCACATCACATCGTGCGGTCGCACGACCCTCGGCGGCCGAAAATCTAATGCGGCGATCCTGACCCGCCCTATGACCGGGCACCGGCGCGTCCCCTAGCATGTCCTGCCGATGCGCGAGGCCGCGTCATGGAGCACCGCGAAAGCAAGGGGGGGACCGTGATCCAGCCGCTGGACCGCCGCGCAGCGGTGGCGCTCGCCGCGGCGGCGCTGGTCGCACCCCGATGCGGTGGCACCGCAGCCGCGCCGAGCCGCCAGCAAGCCGAGCTCGGCGTCTTCGTCGGAAACGAGCCGGCGCGCGTGGCGGAATTCGAGCGCTGGCTCGGCCGACCGGTGAATGGCGTGCTGGGCTACACCGCCGGCCGCAATTGGGAGGACATCGCCACTCCGGACTGGGCCATCGCCTTGTGGGCGCCGATCGACCGCCCCGTCTACTGGTCCGTACCCTTGATCCCGGAGGGCAGCCCGGATCTCCGCCTGGCCGCATCCGGCGCCTGCAATGCGATGTACCGCGAGGCGGCCTTGCGTCTCGCCCGGTTCCGCCCGAGCGATCCGCATCTGCACATCCGCACCGGCTGGGAGTTCAACACCCCGAACTTCCAATGGGCGGCACGCGGCCGGGAGCGGGCCTTCATCGGGGCATTCCGGCAATTCGTGAACAGCTTCCGCGCCGTCTCGCGCAGGTTCCTGTTCGAATGGAACGTCAATCTGGACGGCAACATGGAGCCGGAGGCGGCCTATCCCGGCGACGACTTCGTCGACGTGATCGGCATGGATTTCTACTGGAATCCGCAATGGACCTCGCCCGACCCGCTCCGCGCCTGGGATTGGATGCTGGAGCACCGCCGCGGGCTGCGCTGGCACCAGGATTTCGCCACTTCCCATCGCAAGCCCACCGCCTATTCGGAATGGGGCGTGACGACGGACGCCGCCGAACCCTATCTCGAACGGGCCAAGGTCTGGTTCGACGGTCATGACGTCGTCTTCCAGACCTATTGGGACAGCAATGGCGCCTATCCGGGGCGGCTCTCCGATGACAGGTTCCCGCGCAGCGCGGCCGCCTATCGCCGGCTGTTCTCGGCCTAGTGTTCCGATTCCGAAGTTCTTGCCCGTGGCCGCGTACTCCGGAACCGGGGGCACTAGTGCCCCGAATCCGAGGTTCGCCGCCAGTGCGGCGAACCTCGGCTTCGAGCCACTAGCCCTTGTTTTCGGTGGCCTGCTGATCCGCTCCGTTCGCTGCGAAGGGCAGCGAACTTCGCGGGCAGGACACTAGCCCTTGTTTTCGGTGGCCTGCCGATCCGCTCCGTTCGCTGCGAGGGGCAGCGAACTTCGCGGGCAGGACACTAAGGCGCCAATGACGCGCATGAGGAGGGCAGGACTGGTGCCCAAAGTTTTGCGATTCACCCGCCCCCGATTGCGTTCGATGCGCTTCCCCGTCCGGCGTGTGCCGATGCAATCTGTGCGCGTACCGGAATGTGAGGATGTGCCTTGGCTGCCGATCTGATCACGATCTGCCTGCCGACCTATAGGCGCCCCACCTATCTGACTCAGGCCCTGCATTCCTGCCTCATCCAGGAGCACCGGCCGCTCGAGATCGACATCGCCGACAGCTCGCCGAACGAGGATACGGCCCAGCTCGTCGCCTCGATCCAGGCGCCCGAGGGCATCGGCCTGCGCTATCACCGGCTGCCGACGCAGACCGACCCGCATGACAAGATGAACCTGCTCTTCCACCGCGCGCGCGGGCGCCGCCTGGTCATCATGCATGATGACGACTGCTTCCTGCCGGGCGCCCTCTCGGCGTTGGATGCGGTCTTTGCCTCCACGCCGGAGGTCGTCCTCGCCTATGGACGCGAGCAGATCGCCAACGAGGCGGGCGAGCTGATGCCGGCCGCGACCTGCGCCTCCAACGAGGAGGCGCGGCGAACGCCGGACCAGACGGGTCTTCGCCGCGATCTCCTCGTCTGCGCGCTCAACCGGCAGGTTCCGCCGAACGGGTTCCTGATCGACAGCGAGGTGATGCGGCGCTTCGGCTATCGCAGCCGGGCTGAGATCGGGTTGGCCGAGGACACCGATCTCGGCATCCGCCTCGCCCAGGCCTATCGCGACCGGGGCGTGTTCGCCTTCATCGATCAGCTCACCACCCAGCGCCGTCTCTCGCGGAACAGCATGGGCTGGACCTCGCCCGACACCTGTTGGCAGCTCTATGACGAGCTCGCCGCGATGTCCGAGCTTTCACCTGCCGAGGAGCGGGCGCGCGACTGGACGCTGACGCGGCTGGCACGCGCGGCCTTGCGCGAGAATGCCCTCGCCGGCCGCCGCGCCGCGGCGCTGCGCATCCTGCTGTCGCGGCACTATCCGCACCAGGAGGCGCTGGCCAAGACGCTCTACTCACTCGGGCTGGTGGCGCTGCCTTCGGCGAGTACCGCGATCCGCCGCTGGTCCGGCATCGCCTGACCGCTGCGGCTCGCCGCGAACGCGAAACGGCGTCGCGGCAAGCGGAAGCCCGGCCTCAACGGACGGTCTTGTAGACGATGCGGGTGGGCGGGCCGACGAGATGCTTCTCCACGCCACCCTCGAGCGCGCGGGCATAGATATCGAGCGCCGCCTCGAAGGCATCGAAGGTCTGCGCGATTGCGCTGTCGTCATGGGCATAGCTGATCACCAGCGACTGCGCGAGCACGCCATTGCGGATCAGCTCCTGCATGAGCAGCGCGCGGAAGGCCTGCGAGGGCTGTCCGCAGCGGTCCCGCGTGGCAAAAACGAGATTGGCCGGAAAGCCCAGCACCGACACATGCTCGCCGAGGCGGTGCGCGGCGATGACCTCGCGCAATCCGTTCATCAGCGCGCGCCCTTGCCGCTCCAGGGTCTCGATCACCGGCTCGGAGCGGTAGATGCGCATGGTCGCGAGCGCCGCGGCCAGGGCGGGAGTCTCGGCGCCATGTGTGGTCGACAGCAGGAAGACACGCTGCTCCGCCGGGAGCAGCCCGCCGAGTTCCATGAACTCGCGTTTACCGGCGAGCGCGGAAAGGGCGAAGCCATTGGCCATTGCCTTGCCGAAGACGCTGAGGTCCGGCTCGACGCCATAGCGTTCCTGGCCGCCCCCATGGGCGAGGCGGAATCCGTTGATCATCTCGTCGAAGATCAGCAGCGCGCCTTCCGCGTGGCAGAGCTCGCGCACCGCATGGAGATAGCCGGCAGGAGGATCCTGGTACTTGCAGGTTTCCATCATGACGCAGGCGATCCGGCCGCGGTACGCGGCGAACAGGCTGCGCAGCGCCGCGACATCGCCGAAGGGGAATTGCACCGTGCACGACTTCTGGGAGGCGGGGATGCCGGCATCCATCGAGGTCGTGCCGATGAACCAGTCGTCGTACGAGAAGAAGGGATGGTCGCGGCATAGCGCGACGAGTTTGCGGCCCGTCGCAGCACGCGCCAACTTCACGGCCGCCGTGGTGGCCGTACTGCCATCCTTGGTGAACTTCACCATGTCGGCGGCCGGCACGACGTCGAGAAGGGCCTCGGCGCATTCCACCTCCAAGGGATGGGGACGTGTGAAATTGGTTCCGAGCTCGAGCGCCGCGCGGACCGCCTTCACCACCGGCTGATGCGCATGGCCAAGTGTTACGGCACGAAGCCCCAAGCCGTATTCGATGAAGCAATTGCCGTCCACGTCCCATACCCGGCAGCCCTGCCCGCGCAGGATGAAACCTGGCGAGAGCTGAGGGTACTGGTCGTCCGCCTTCGAATAGGTATGGCAACCGCCCGGAATCGCGGCATGCGCCCGGACGCGCAGCGCCCGGCTGCGCTGGTAGCGCCGCTCCGATGTCTCGCAATCGGGGGCAGCTGAAGCCGTGGCACCGCCGTCGCCCCGCGACACGGCGGCTGCCGGGGCGCTGCCGCCGTTCCCTGCCTCGCATCCGGCCACGCCCAGGGACGCCAGTTGAGTGATCAATCCGGTGGTTTCGTGAACCATGGCCGAGCACCCCGTCTCACCTTTGCAAGCCTGCACGCATACCGATACGCCAGGCACCCATCATTGGTAGTCGGGGACGACGCCGGGGGTTGTGCCGGCCCGCAAAAAACTTCTTCGGCTTGTTGTGCAGAATGCGGATCACCGCAGCGCAGCACGTCATCGTCCTAGGCCCGTATAGCCTCGCTCAGGCTTTCGCTGTCGAACGCGCAGCAATGGTGATCCGGGTCGCCTCCACGAGGCTTTCCTGCGCCGAACCGCGTCATCAGTCGTGCCGATACGCCTCGACGCTTCGAGAGGTCCCGTCGAACAGGACGGACGCACGCGGTACTCTGTGAAGATCTCCCTGGGAGCACGTGCTCAGCAAATGGACCAAGTAGCGCCCACGCCGACCGGGACATCCAGCGGGCCATGCGGCTCCGTCGCTCTGGCTCGCTCGCGATCCAGGACGCTCTGGCAGAGAGACGACGTGCCGAGATCGACAAATCCGTTCGTCAGCGCGCGCCACATAGTTGACCGGCCGCGTTTGCTGCCCCCAGCATCCGCGCTTCATGCCCGCATCAATGCCGCGGCACTTTCGGTGCGCGCGCAAGTGGCACATCCGCAAAGCTGCTGAGGGATCGCATCAGATGCTCGAGCAGGCTGGCGGCGCTCTTCGGCGACAAGGCGATGGCACGCCAGCCAAGGCCGGGATCACGGTACATGAAAAGCTGCCAGTCCATCTGCCCCCGCTCGGCGTACCAACGGGGATTCTTGACCGCCCGGACCTGTTGGCCGCGGGGCGGCTCCGTTGATACCTCCGGCTCCATCCGAGAGCGCAACGACGCAAGTTCGGTTATTAGGCTGTCCACCTCCGGCGCAGAGAGCGACAAGGGTGAGCCCGCGACGGTCGGCGCGAAACATAGACGCCCCCAATCTGAGCTTAGGCGGAGCCAGGTGCGCCGCATCTTGCACTCCCTTCCTCGGACTATTCAGCTAGGAGCAACGACGCTCGTCCGTCGCGGTTCGCTCTCGATCTCGACAGTCGGCTGGAGGCGATGTTGACCCGGCTGAAGCTGTCGGCGGTCAAGGACCGGCTCGACAATCTGCTGGACGAGGTCGGCCGGCGTGAGCTGAGTCTGCGCGAGGGGCTGGCGCTTCTGTGCGAGGCGGAGGTGGCACACCGCGAGGAGCGGCGCATGCGCATGGCGACCGGGATCGCGAAGTTCCCGTTCGTGCGCAGCTTGGAGGGGTTCGACTTTGCGGCGCAGCCCTCAATGGATCCCAAGCAGATCCGCGAGCTCGCGGCGTGCCGCTGGGTCGCCAACGGCGATGCGCTGCTGGTGCTTGGGCCGCCCGGGGTCGGCAAGACTCACCTGGCGGTGGCGCTGGGACGAGAGGCGATCCGGCACGGCTACTCGGTGCTGTTCGTGCAGGCGACGGCGCTGATCACCACGCTGGCGCGGGCCCATGCCGAGGGGCGGCTGGATGACCGCCTGGCGTTCTATGCCAAACCGAAGCTGCTGATCGTGGACGAGCTTGGCTACCTGCCGTTCGAGCCGAACGCGGCGCACCTGTTCTTTCAGCTGGTCTCGCGGCGTTACGAGCG
>Ga0081539_10000635_pt1 | contig 71126 bp, 63 predicted proteins | sample TabmetS4T2R2_FD_71023 | JGI IMG/M metagenome (GOLD analysis project Ga0081539, IMG submission 71023) | Tabebuia heterophylla rhizosphere microbial communities from the University of Puerto Rico - S4T2R2 | ecosystem: Host-associated > Plants > Roots > Rhizosphere ...
GAGAGAAACCAGGACCCAGTAGACGAGCACGACCGGCCAGGGAAACACGATCCAGACCGCGAGGAAGAGACAGGCGGTAAGAAGTTCGACCAGAAAGTATCGGAAAGAAATCCGCGCGCCGCATTGAGCGCATTTCCCGCGCAGCCAGAGCCAGCTGAGGAGGGGAAGATTTTGCGACCACGGAATCGACTTCTTGCAGGAGGGGCAGAAAGAGCGCCTCGGCTGATTGACCGACAGCTCACGCGGCAGCCGATAGATACAAACATTGAGAAAAGATCCGACCGCGCCGCCGAGAACAAAGGCGAAGAGGCGAAAGAAAAGTTCGTAAACGGCCGGCGTTTCCACTCGTCAGGCAGAAGCGGGGCGGGCGACTTTTCGCTGCATGAACCAGGCGACCCAGATGCAGCTCTCGTAGAGCAAACACATGGGCAGGCTGAGCGCGATCAGGGTCAAAACGTCGGGGGTGGGCGAGATAATGGTGGCGAGAATAAAAATCAGGACAATCGCGTAGGGTCTGGTGCGGGCCATGAATTCGTAACTGAGCAAGCCGAACCTGACCAGGGCCAGGACAACCACGGGCAACTCGAAAGCCAGACCGAAACAGAGGACAAACCGGGTCACAAAAGAATAATACTGCTGCACCGTCCACATCGGGGTCCAGCCTAACGACTGTGTGTCGTGAAAGAAGAAGAGGATCGTCTTTGGCAGGAGCCAGTAATAACAACAGGCGACGCCGACAAGGAAGAGCGCGAAACTCACGCCGATCGCGGGAAAGACAAAACGTTTTTCCACGCCGCTGAGAGCCGGCAGGACGAACTGCGCCAAAAAATAAAGAAGGAGCGGGAATGAGATCACAATCCCGGCGTAAAAGGCAAGGTGAAACGAGATGGTGATCGAGTCGGTGATGCCAAGCGCGCGCAGCGCCCCGACCTGCCCGCCGACTTCGTTCAGCGGCCGTTGCAGAATCCGAACGAGCTGCTGGCGAAAGGCAAAACAAAGGACCATTGCGATCACGAGCGTGATCGCCATCTTCACCATCGTCCAGCGCAGGTCCTCGAGATGTTCGAGGAAAGGCTTGGAGCTTTCGCTTTCCGGCGGATCGCGAAAAGAAAAAAGGTCGCGCAGCTTCATTTTGGTTCGTTAGGGAAAAATCTCCCCGCGCGCGACCAGACGCGCCCAGGCGCTCAGGGTATTGGCGTCGCGAATTTCCCCCTCGGCGATCATTTGCCGCACGACATCGCCACTGAACTCCCGGCAATCGATAATCGCTTCCGTCGCATCGTGCTTCGCGCCGGCCGCGCATCTTCGCACCGGGAGGGCGAGAAAGAGATAGCAATGTTCGTCCGTCATCCCGGGTGAGGAAAAGAAGTAGCCTAACGAAACTAAGTCCGCCCCGGGCGCCAGCTCGTAGCCGGTCTCTTCCACCAGCTCGCGCAGTGCCACGGCCCGGATGACTTTCTCTTCCGGTTCGAGCGCATCGTCGATCTGCCCCGCCGGCATCGACCAGACCGCGGCCCGGATCGGGATCCGCTCCTCACGAATGAGGACGAATTTTTCCTCCGCAGTGATGGGCGCGATCACGACCGCCGGTTTGCGGTGCACGACCGCCCATTTCCGCGCCGACTGTGTCGGAGTGCGCACTTCGTCGGTCGCGACCGAGAGATGCGGCGTAGCGAAATGTTCTTCGCTCGACAGGGTCTCCCAACCGTCGCCGTCCCGCACCAGGTTTGTCTTTTGCACACCTGAAACTATGGATGGCCCCGGGAAAAGCGAATTCCTCAGGCGAGGGGCGGCGCCGCGCGTGTCAGGCGGACCGCGACGTGGCGGGTTTGCGGGAGCGCGAATTTGCGCAGCTCGATTGCGACCTGCTGGAGGGAGAAGCGCCGCAGAAGATGCTCGGCCATGGCATTCGCCAGAGTCTCGATTAACCGGTCACGCCGCTGCGCCACGAAGCGTTTCAACTCCGCACAGACGGCGGCGTAATCGACCGTCCGTTCCAGAGCGTCCTCCAGATCTCGGAACTGATTGAGAGGCTGAAGGATGAGAGTAACGGTGAGGCGCTGAAATTGCGCCCGCTCGGTTTCGTCGACACCCACCTGCGCATTCAGCTCCAATTCTTCGATATGAATTTCGTCCTTTGGCATCATCTTCTGCTCGGCCCGGTTTCTCACTGCTTCGAATTCGAGGCCGCTCGGAACGGAAACCATCAGCTCAACCCGCGACAGCGAAAAGCGGAATCGAGCGAAAGGTTATTTTTTCTCGAACATCCGGACCGACTGCCCGGCGTTCCCGACACTTCAACTTTTGCCATTTTGTGCAACTTCGTGCCGGGTCGCGAGCTGGGAGAGCCGGTGCCACGAGCAGATTTGCGCTCTTAAGTCGGAGACACCTACCCCGATAACAACTCGCAAGTAGCCAACAAGGGTGCGGAACGGCTCGGGCTGACTCTCGCGCGAGGGACTTTTTTAGCCAGGGCTGCTCTGACAAGCCGTTACAAATCGAGCGAGAAATGGTGAGAGGCGATGATCATTCTTTTCGTCAGGTAAAATCGATGCGCGGCAAAGCGCTGCACCCCAGAATCGAGTTCGAGCTTTCCGCAGCGTTCGGCGCGGGCCTGCGCGGCCAGCCAGTCGAAAAGCGCGCTGCCGTAGCCTAACGACCGGGCGGCGGCATCGGTCACGAGGTCATCGACGTAATAGTGCCGGCCGGCGTAAAGCATCTCGAGGCGGCGGAACCCGGCGACCGCGCGCACGCCGGTTTCGTCTTCCAGAAAGGCCATCCGGTACCCCTCGCGCTGCTGGCGTTCCACCTGCGCCACGAAAGTTTCTTCATCCTCGAAATGCGTCCGCAACTGCCGCATCACCGGAAAACAGCGCGCAATTTCTTCCCGTGTCAGCGCCTCCTTGATTTTGGTTTGCATCGAGCCGTCTCGCCTTGTGCGATTTCGTTTTTATGGCAGCCGCCCGCAAGGTCGTCGAGGAACTTCTCCGTGCCGCAGATATTCAGATCGATGGTTCGCGGCCGTGGGATATCCAAGTGCACGACGAGCGTTTTTTCTCGCGCGCCCTCGGTGGGGGCACGCTCGGCGTCGGCGAGGCTTACATGGATAGCTGGTGGGATTGCGAGGCGCTGGATGAGATGTCGTACCGGGCGGTGAAGGCCCGCCTCGAGCAACGTTTCAGCCACACGCCGCGCAACCTCTTAGCCTTCGCGCTGTCGGTCGTGAGCAATCGTCAGTCGCGTCGTCGGGCCCGCGTTGTCGGGGAAATGCATTACGATCTCGGGAACGATTTCTTCGGGGCGATGCTCGATCCCTGGATGCAGTATTCCTGCGCGCTCTTCGAGGAAGGGGATGATCTGGCGGCGGCGCAACGGCGAAAGCTCGAGATGATTTGCCGACGCCTGCAGTTGCGGCCAGGAATGCGCCTGCTCGATGTCGGCTGCGGCTGGGGTGGCCTCGCGAAATATGCCGCCGAGACTCATAGCTGCGCCGTGGTCGGCGTGACTATTTCCCGCCAACAACAAGAGTTCGCCGAGCGCTCGTGTCGCGGGCTCGATGTCCAGGTTCTGCTTTGCGATTACCGCGAAGTGAAGGGCCCGTTCGATCGAGCGGTGAGCGTTGGGATGATCGAACACGTCGGCTACAAAAACTATCGCGTCTATTTTCGGAAAATTGCCGAGTCGTTAGGCAAAGAAGGATTGTTTCTCTGTCAGGGGATCGGCAACCCGGTCTCGGTCTGGCAGCTCGATCCCTGGATTCGGCGGTACATTTTCCCGAATTCGATTCTGCCATCGCTCGCCCGCCTGACGAAAGCCGCGGAAAGCCTGTTTCTGATCGAAGACGCGCTGAACCTGGGGCCGCACTACGATCCGACTCTGATGGCGTGGGCGGAAAACTTCGAGCGCGCCTGGCCGCGCTTTGCCGGGCGCTACGGCGAACGGTTCCGACGGATGTGGCGTTACTATCTGCTCACCTGCGCCGGCGCGTTTCGCGCCCGCAACCTGCAGGTTTACAGCATCCTCTTTCGCAAGGTGCCCTAACGAACCGCCTGACAATAGCGCGCGATCGACCGGCGCAGGATCGCGCGTCCATCCCGCGGGACGACCCGCTCCCAAAACGCGCCATAAATCCGATCAAACTCCAACCGCTCGACCTTTTGCCCAATCGCCGCCACAACCTGTTCGGAAAGCGGGATCGCGTTGGGGTAGCTGAACATGAAAGTCACCATCCGGTCGGGCGTCACCGCCAGGATATCACCGCTCAGGAGCGCGCCACGTCCTTTTGCCCCGTCGCGCCAATGGAGAATGGCGCCGCCCGGAAAATGCCCGCCGCAACGCTGAAGTGTCACGCCGGGTGCGAGCTCCCGCTCTTCTCCTTCCCAGAATTGGATCGCCGGGGCCGGTCGCATCACCCATTCGCGATCGGCCGCGTGGAGGTAAATCGGCGCGTTTCCGAAAGCGCGGCTCCATTCGACCATCGTGGTGTAGTAATGCGGATGGGAGATCGCGATCCCGCGCAATCCGCCTAACGACCGGATCAGTGCAATGGTCGCGTCGTCGAGGAAGGCGACGCAGTCCCAGAGAAAGTTTCCCTCGGGTGTCTGGAGAAGGAGCGCGCGCTGCCCGATCGCGAAATCGGGCTCGGTCCCGATCCCGAACAATCCGAGCTCATAAAGGTGCCAGGAGTTACGATGGCTCGAGCGAAGCTCTTCCAGGGTCGTCCATTGTTGCCCGGCTGGGGGCACATACTGCCGCGCATCCAGGCAGATCGCGCATTGCCCGGGTGGCGTTTCGGTTTGGGCGAATTGGGTTCCGCAGGTGGCGCAGATGAAGTTCATTTCAGAACATCGGGTGGGCTGGATTTGGCATACTTTTGCGACAAATCTGGCACTGCGGCTCGGAGTTGCCCGCCATAATGGAAAATTGAACGCAGGCCACCGCCTCTGTCGAGAGCCATCGCCTAACGAACCAGCGGGGTGACAGGTTCAATGGCGAGCGCGCTATCCGAGAACATTGCCTCGGCGTAGATTCGATCTTGAAGCGCGAACCCGCGATCCTAAGCTGAGCCATGCGGCAGAAGATCGATGTCTTAACCTCGGCCTGACAATGCGCGTCCTGGCGATTGATGCTTCTCTGCGCAAGACCGGCGTCGCGGTCGTGGAGAGCAACGGGAACGGAAACTTTCACGCCTGTTACTACGGGGTCATCCAAAATCCGGACAAGCTTCCCATGTCTTCGTGCCTCGTCGCGATCCGCGATCGGCTGGTGGAGTTGATCCACGCGCATGAACCCGATTGCTGCGCCCTTGAGTCGGTTATCTATGTGCAGAGTTACAAGACCGCGATCACCCTCGGGGCGGCCCGGGGCTCGGCCATCATGGCGGCGGCGGAACGCGGCCTGCCGGTGTTCGAGTATGCGCCGAAGCGGATCAAACAAGCCACGGTTGGGAACGGCTCGGCGGACAAGTCGCAGGTCGCGTTCATGGTTCGGGTATTGTTAGGTCTGGTGGAAACGCCGGGCGCCGATGCAGCCGATGCGCTCGCCATTGCCCTCACTCACCTGCGGGCGCAGGAAGCCGCCCGGCTCGGCCTAACGACTGGGACACGGATATGAGCGCAAAGGCGCAGCGTTCGCTCCCGAGGGAAGAGCTTCCGCTCGTCCAGGACCCGCCGCGGCGGGTCCGCGCGGTCTGCCGCTGGCGCGGCCGGGTGGACTTTGCCGGCGCCCTCGCCCAGCAGGACGCGCTGGCGGAAAGGAAATGGCGCAAACCGGAGATTCCGGACGAGCTTTGGTTCCTCGAGCACGACCCGGTTTACACCATCGGGCGCGCTCCAGACAGATCGAGCCTGCGAGACGCGGCCCTTCTGCCGCATCCGCTCTTCGAGATCAACCGCGGCGGACAAGCCACCTATCATGGCCCCGGACAACTCGTGGGCTATTTCTTTCTCGATCTGCGTCGCTACGGGCGGGACTTGCATCGTTACCTGCGCTGGATCGAAGCGCTGCTGATCGAGTTGCTAGCCCGCTATAAAATTGAGGCGACAACGCGCGCCGGCCTCACCGGTGTGTGGGTCGAAAACCGGAAGATTGCGTCGATCGGTGTCGGGGTGCGCCATTGGATCACGATGCACGGCTTTGCCCTGAACGTGCACGGCGACCTGACTCCATTCGATCGAATCACGCCTTGCGGGCTCGCAGAGGTGACCATGACCTCGATCGAAGCCGAGACGGGTTTCGCTCAGTCGGTTGAAAATGTCGCGAAAACTTGCGCGTCAGTGGCAGGAAAATCTCTGGTGGACCTGCAACTCTCCTGAGCTGCGAAGCAAAGGAGGCAACCTTACGCCCCAGTCGCGAACTGCACGTGCATCGGATCGGGTGTCGGGAAACCGCGGCCGTCGTGCCAGCCGTGAACGTTCCAGATGTCGTACCACCAATTTGGCAGGGTCCGGCTTAAGGGCTTCTTGCGCGGATTATGATCGGGGTCCCAGTCGATCGCGATCCCGTAGGAATGGAGGGAAAGCGCACGCGCCCCGCGGATGGGACGGAAATTAAACCCGCCCCCATGGACATCTAGTCGCCGGTCATGCAGCCAGGCGCGCACCGTCCCGGTCGAGGGCACGCCACCGATCTGCCGTTGGGCGTAAGCCCAAATCTCATCGAGCGTCGCGACAAAAACATCCGCCAACAACCTGTGCATTCGAATTCCTGAAACCGGCACCAGCCCATGGTCGTCCTGATAATAAAGCTGCCAGCGATCGGGGGGCGGTACCTTCCGGATATTGGCTCCTTCCCAAGCCTCGTTCAGCGTCCCGTCCGCCCGAGCGGGGTTGCCAAACATCGCCTCGATTTCCGCGCGTCCGTGGGGCGTCGCCATGGTCGGATGCGGGATGACCTCCGGAGCCGGCACGACGATCGGGGCCGTCTCCGCTTCAGGCAGACGGCTCTGAAACTCCGCCACCGCATCCGGCCGGAGCCACGGGTGTATCTTCTTATGTTTTACCGGTCCGTGATGGGTGACGGAAAAACGAAGCAACCGGGCGCAAAACTCGATCGCAAACCGGTGGTCGGCTTTCGTCGCCTCGATGAACGCCTTGCAGCTTGTCGATCCAATCGCGCTTTTGGCAAAGGCTTTCAGGCTCGGGTCGATCTGCATCGCGTCGCCCGAGCACTGGAAAATACCTGCTTCCTCCGTGCACGGTGTGTTCGAGGCGGGATTGGTCGTGTCCACCCCTTCCTTCCATTTCCACGAGCTTTCGAATCCACCGAGGACGCGCAATACCTCCAGCATCACCGCCCGGCGATGAGCCAGGTTGCGATAAGGACCTAATTGCGAGACCACGCTCGAGTAGATATCGAAGCGGTCGTTCTTTTCGAAAATCTCAACCGGCGCTTCCGCCGCCCAATCGATCAGTTCGTCGAGGAAAGCGATCGGCGGCCGGCCCCGGTTATAGACTTCACTTCTGCACGCGGAGTATCGTCCCGGCATAAATAAGTCCCTCCAAATCTAATACGGGATTTGCCGGTCGAAGTTGCAAAAAAAGTTTTGATGTGGGTGCGAAAAACTGAAAGCGGACAACTAACAGCTAAAAACTGTAACGTGCCGGGCGGCTCAGGAACAATGGGGACGGTGGGAGCTGGGATTTTTGGTTTGTTAGGCCAGCAAACAGGTCGCGAGACAGCGGAGAAGCTTAACCGTCGGAGTTGACGCATTCGCCGCGGAGAAACCGCGCGACTTCGCAACGTCTTTCCTCGGCGTTGGCGCGCGTCCCGGGCCGCCGGGCGACGTCTCTTGACTATGAACAAGTGAACCTGCCACGGTAGCCGGATGAAAGTCGCGGCCGCACAGATCGCCTGCGCCGTGGGGGAAGTGGCTGCCAACGTGCGCAAGATGCGGGAGTTCGCCGTTCGGGCTAAGGAGGCAGGCGCCGAGCTGATTGTCTTTCCCGAGATGACCGATACCGGCTACCTCATGGAGGTGATCCGGCAAAAGGCAAGCGGCTGGAATGAAGGCGCGGTCCCGCAGCTGCGGCAAATCGCGCGGGAACTTGCCCTCGCGATCATCAGCGGAGTCTCCGAAAAAGAGGGCGACGCGATTTACAATTCCCAGGTCGCAATCGACCGGCGTGGCGAGATCATCGGGAAATATCGCAAGACACACCTCTTCGCCCCGATTGGGGAAAATCGGGTCTGCCTCGGCGGCGATTGCCTGACGAGCGTCGATCTTGGTCCGTTTCGATTTGGGCTCACGATTTGTTACGATCTGCGTTTCCCGGAAGTTTACCGGATACTCGCGGTCGAGCAGCGGGTGAACGTTTTCATCAACTCTTCGGCCTGGCCTTTTCCCCGGCTGGAACATCTGCGCATCCTCGCCAGTGCGCGCGCGATTGAAAATCAAAGCTATCTCATCCTGGTCAATCGTGTCGGGCGCGACAACGGGGCGCCTTTCTGCGGCTCTTCCGCGATGCTCGATCCTTCTGGCGTAATTGTGGCAGGTGCTTCGACCGACCGCGAAGAACTGGTGGTGGCAGAGTTGTCGACTAAAGTGATCGAAGCGGTGCGAGAGAAAATGCCCGTCCTCGCTCACCGGCGGGGAGATCTATATCGTTAGGCGCGGGCGGGAGCCGCCCCCCCAAACCGTAGTCCGGCTTGGACACCGGCGGCACGTTCAGGCAGAATCCTTCCCGTGCCTGGAATGACAGGACCCTGCAGCCAGTTCCGGTTTTATCGCGTTGCTCTGCGCATATCTCACGGATCTCTTACTCTGCTCATTTTCATTGACTGGGGGTGCAGATCCGGCATACGCAAGAAAGCTAACGCCACGGGGCGGGTGCGAACGCCCGTAACTGTCTCGCTTGATCGCTTGCCCCTAACAGAAAAGCTCTTCCGTGGACGAGAAAATTTTCCGCCGCTCTCTTGCGGGATTATGCCTGCTTCGACAAGGTCAGAGGATCGAATGAAGGCGAAAACCAAATTCCGGCGCATTTGCGTCCACGACAAGATGCAGCAGGGCTATGAGTATCTCCTGACCAAGCCAATGGGCAAGGAGTTTGCCGCCGGCTTCAAACCCGAGCTAACTCCCAAACAGATGCTCCAGCTCGGCGTCTTTGGCGGCAGATATATGACTGACTGCCGCGGGGAATTTCCCGCCGACTGGTTCGAGCGCACCAGGCTTTGCCCGGAACGTCACGACCCGAAGCTGAACTTTTTTGGAGTAAATGCCTCGCAACCGCTCGCGGTCTGGCGGAAGAAAGGCTGGATCTATCAGGAAGACCCGCGCGGCTGGTTTCAGTGGTATTGCCGCTACTATCTCGGCCGCCGCTGCCAGGACGACGAGCGCCAGATCAGACGCTGGCGCGCCATCCGGCGTCATGTCACTCAGGTGAAAAAGAATTGCCGGCGCGGCGATTTCGCTTGTCATCGCCGACAGCGCCAGGCCCTCCTGCACTGGGCTTATGATTCCCGCAAACTCTAAGACTCGTAAGGGCAATGAGCGGTCATGAAGCGGCCTGCCGGCGGGTGGCCAGCCGATTCCACGAACGCTGGCTGCGCGCTTACGTCTGGCACAAACTGCGCCGCGATCCAGTATTTCCCGCCGCTTACGAGCTCTTGCGTCAGGATGAAACTTCAGTCACCGACCTGGGCTGCGGCGTCGGTCTCCTCGCCTTTTATCTGCGGGAGCGAAATTGCCACGCCCCGGTAACCGGAATCGACTGCGACGGGCGCAAGATCGCCCGGGCCCGCCGGGTCGCGGAGGGAACCTATCCTGATATCTCCTTTCTCGAGCAGGATGGCGCCGACTCCGTTCCCTTCGGCGGGCATGTCGTGCTCTTTGATCTTCTTCATTATCTTCTCCCTAACGACCAAAGGAATCTGCTCGACCGGCTCGCCGCCCGCCTGGCCTTCGGCTCTCTCCTTCTCATCCGCGATTGCCCGCGAGAGCCTAATCCCCGCTACTGGCTTACTTACCTGGGGGAGCGATTCGCCCAGCTCACCACCTGGAACCTGCAAACCCCACTTCACTTTTCCACCCGGGCGGAAATTGCCGCTCCCTTTGGGGAGGAACAGTTCTCCCGGAGCGTTCGTTCCCTCTGGGGGCGCACGCCATTCAATAACCACCTTTTTATCTTTCGCCGCCACGCGTCTGCAACTGTTCCGGTCGAGGCAGGACGCAGCGATAACCTTTAGTCGTCAGGCCGCGCAGGGTCAGCTCGAGGCAGCGCGGATGAAATCCCGGATCGTCCAGATGGTGACCCTCGTGGAGGAGCACGATCGCCCCCGGGCGGACGCGACGACAGATGCGGGCCGCTACCGCCTCGGGATCCCTTTTCACCGCATCCAATCCCCGCACCGTCCAGCCGATCAATCGCAGGTCACGGCGTTTTAGCGCCGGATGAACGAACGGATTCTTCATCCCGGCCGGCGCGCGGAAAAAGCCACTGGAGACCGGGCATCGATCGATCTCCCGCGCAATCCGCCAGGGCGGCAGACACCAGAAGGTCGCACTTGGATGAGTTGCGCTGTGATTCGCAACCGCGCAGCCCGCGTCCCGAATCGCTTCGATTTCGGCCGGGAATTGCTCGACTTTTTTTCCAATGACGAAGAAGGTCGCCTTCGCCCCGAACCGTTGCAGAATCTCGAGCATCGGCCGGGAGTGTGCGGGATGCGGCCCGTCGTCGATCGTGAGCCAGACTTCGAGACGCGGCGTATCAAAACCGGTCACGACCGGCCCGAGCCACTGACAATTGCCCACCAGGGTCGGGAAAAGAATCAGCATGTGCGAAAGGAAAAGGAGCGCGAGGGCAAGCCAGGGCTGAAACCAGACGACCGCGAGAAAGAAGAGCGCAGCGAAAATGGCAAAGCCAAGGATGAGCTTGCGACCCCATTCAGGGCTCATCGAGTAACCTCTCGAAAAAGATGCAAAAGATATTCAGGCCAAGGAGAAGGAACCAGAGCGTACCCAACCCGCTGATCCATCCCAGCGGATCGCGCAGGAAATGAAGCGCAATCAGACTCGTGAGCAGCATGATGACGTAGTGCTGGAAGCGATCGTTTGGCCCGGAATAGAGCCGGAATCTCCGCAGAAGGGCAATCACGCGCGAGAGCAGATAGTAAAGCAGAAGAAAACCGATCCAGACCGCGACCGGGAGAATCAATAAAAGAGACAGGCAGGCGGGCGGCGACCTAACGAGCATAAGTAATTCGCGCGCCAGGAAGACAAAGGCCATTCCATAGACAATCAATCCAAACCCGTACGCCTCCACCCGACTCCATTCCGCGCGCCGCGGTCGGCCCCCGAAAAATTTGACCGCCACCCGGGGGAGAGCAAAGACATAACCGATCTGAGTCGACTCGCGTTTCTTCACGACTTGGGAAAGATCGGGACGAAGGAAAACCATTGCGACCAGTGTCTGCTGATCACCTTTTCCAGGGTGCGGGTCCATTCCGCCGTCGCCTCAGCGATGGTCGCATCCCGATCGCGCCCGCTGCGCAGACAGCGAATCGGCTCATGAGCGATGATCTTATAGTGATGATAGGAGGTTCGCAGAATGAAGACCGGATAGATCGGTGCTTGGGCGACAAACGCGAGCATGAACGGCCCGTCCGGCAAGCTGACCGCCTGACCGAAAAGTCGCGCTTCGCGTTGCGAAGCATTCGCCACTGGACGATCGCCCTGGATGGAAACGATCTCGCCCCTCCGGATTGAATTCAGCAGCTCGAGGGGCAGCGCGGTACTGGAGACATTGTAAGCAACCCTGACCGCCCCTGCGCCGGCGCACTCCAACGACCGACCGAGATGTTGCGCCGTCTCCGCGTGTGTCTCCGGCACCCGCACCATCGTAATTTCGCGTTCATAACGTCGGGCAAAGAGAGCGGCCCCAAGGTCATAATTACCCATGTGAGCAGTGAGGAGAATCGCTCCGCGCGCCGCCGCCAGCTTTTGAAGAACCTCGTCCGCTTCCACTTCGTAGACGAATTCGGTGCCGGCGATCTTGAAGCTGGCGGCATCGGCAATCGTCCAGGCGAAATTCGAAAAGGTCAGCCAGGCGCGAAAATAATTTGTAAGGCGTGGCGAGTTGGGAAACAGGACTCGCAAATTCGACATGACAGCGCGTCGGGCGGGAAGGGCGACAAAGAAGAAAAAGATTGTCCAGAAGAAGATCGTTATCGGGATGAGATAGAACGGCACATTGGTTACGCCAAAATCGAGGTAATGCCGCCAGAAAACGCCGCGGACGGCAAAGCGACGCCACCAAGAGAAGGGAGAGTGTGTTTCCGAATTCAATGCGCCGCTTACTCTACCCGGAACAATCCCACTTCAATCCCACAGCGTGAAACCGCCGTTGGAGCCGGGCTTCGCCCGAGCCCGCTTGGGGAATGGACCCGGAAGCTGCAAATCTGCCCGGGGGGATCCACCCTCCCGGCTACAACGCCAGGATGTCGCTAAGATACCTCAGCGGCCGCCGGCGCCGGCAGAGCCACACGCTGTCTTCGCGGCAGGAAGAGAAACCGCAGGTTCAACAACTCCGCTTTCCACCAGCGAAAGAGCCCTTTGCGCATCAGCTTCTGTAGCCGGATGTCGGGCACAAAGCCATCGTAAAGCTCGCGCCAGCCGGAGTTGCGCGCCCCGGCCATTCCGTGTGCAATGCGGTTGCGCGCCAGCGCGCTCAGGCGGCGATTGTAGAACTTCATGATCGCGGCCACAATTCGGCCGGGCAGGCCTTCAAACGGTAATTGCAAGAATGACCGCTCGGGATTTGCATAAATCGGCCTGACGAGTCCAACAAAGTAGCTCCCAACGTCGAGAAGAAGGGCGGCCGACATCAGATCGGCTTCGCCCATGTAGAAATATTTGTCCTTGTAGAGAGTCTCGAACCAATTGCGATAGGTAGTGACAAACTGCTCGTTGTAGTAACGCCGCCGCTCGCCTGTGTCTTCGCCGCCTAACGATCGCACGACAAGATCGCTTACGACCGAAGTGGTATAGGCGCAAAGGTCCAGCCCCGGGCTGTAAAGCGGATCGATGAAACTGGCCGCGTCGCCCGCGATCGCCCAGCCGTCGCCGCAGACCTCCGCCGCATGGTAGGGCAAATTCGAATATGCGCGCGTGTCATGCTCGATGACTTTGGCGGCGCGGAAAATTTCGCGCCCGACCGGATGGGTCAGGATGTGCTGATGCAAGCGCGTCCCAAGGTCGGGTCCGTCCGGCAGGGAAAAGAGTCGGCTGTCATAGACAACCCCGGCGCTGTAATCGCCGCCCTTAAGGGGAATGATCCAGCACCACCAGCCCTGGCCCATGAGGTGATTGGTCGCCCAGCTTCGTCCGGTGCGAGCAGCCGCGGCGTAATCGGGAAATCTTTCCCGCCACTCGTAGCTGTCCCAGTCTTTCACTCCGCTAAAGCGCGCCCAGACGGCATTGATGGGGTGCTCGGTGTTTTGGCGGAATTGTCCGAGCTTGCGGGCGAGAAACGAGGCGCGCCCGGTGGCATCCACGACCCAGCGGGCCCGCACTTGGCGCTCTGCGCCATCGACATTTACGGCGAGCCGTTGTAGCCGGGGACAGTGAGCCCGGCTTTCGTCGGCCGTCGAGATCGAATCCGAACCGGGGTCACCGCCCCCGGCTCCAGCAGCCAGGTCGCAACGCGTGACCTTTGCCGGTTTCCAGATCTCGCAACCCGCCTGCCGCGCCAACTCGAGCAAATGCCCGTCGAGTTTCGCCCGATCGACCTGAAACGTTGGAAGCCGGGCCTGATAGCGCGCCCCGATTTCGACGCAATCGTCGAACGGTTGATCGGGCCGGCTGGCAAACCAGAGCCGCAAGCCCTGTTTCACAAGCTGCTCGTGGCCGAGGTAGCTCGTTAGGCCAAGAATGCGGGTGAGAAAACAACTGCTCACCTCGGTGGTCGATTCGCCCACCTTTCGGTCGAACTCGGTCGCCTTCTCGATGATGAGAATGCGCGCCTCGGGCCGGCGACGCTTGATGAGAAGAGCCGTCGCCGCGCCGGAGAACGCGCCGCCGAGAACTGCGACATCGAACTCGGAATCCATCGCAGCAAGGATGATGGACTGTCGCCCCGGGAAACGCAATCATCCTCCCGCCAATGATCTTGACTAACGGCCGCTTTCTTTTTCCCGATCGCATCGCGGAAGGATTGTCCTTAACGGTTGCGGACGGCAAGATCGCGGCCGTCGGGCCCGGGCTTTCGACCGGCGATGAGGAAGTGATCGACCTGGGCGGCAATTATCTCGCGCCGGGCTTCATCGATTTGCATGTGCACGGCGCGCTCGGGCGCGACACGATGGAGGGAACGGCGGACGCGTTTCGCGTGATCTGCGAGTATCACGCCGCTGGCGGCACGACTTCACTTCTCCTCACCACAGTGACCGCGCCCATTCCGGAAATCGTGCGCGTCGTGCGGCAAATCGAGTCGAGGGGCGCGGAGATTCCGCAACTGCGCGGCGCGCATCTTGAGGGACCGTTCATTTCGCGGGAGAAACCTGGAGCGCAACGAGCTGAGTTCATCACCGAGCCTACCGCTGAGCTTGTCAGGCCGCTCTTCGAGCTCGGTCCGGCGGTGCAGCGGATGACTCTCGCCCCCGAAGTGCCGGGTACCCTCGAGCTGGTGACTCGCCTAACGAGGAAGGGAATCGCGGCGAGCGGCGGCCATAGCAACGCCTGGGAGGAAGAAGCCCGCGCTGCCTTCGAGTGCGGGATGCGGCAAGTCACACACACTTTCAATTGCATGTCCTCACTTCGTCGCCGCGAGGGCGCACGCGTCGCCGGCCTGCTCGAATTCGCGCTCAGCGAGCCGGAGATTTTCTGCGAGCTGATTGCGGATGGACATCATGTTGGCACGACCCTGATGCGAATGCTTTACCGCGCGAAGGGCGCAACCGGCATCGTGCTTGTGACCGACGCCACGGCCGGAGCGGGTTTGCCTAACGACAGCCGCTTTGCCCTCGGCGGCGCGGAATGTTTGGTGCGCAACGGCGCCTGCTGGGTGGCAGACGGTTCCGCCCTCGCCGGAAGCGCCGCCCGGATGATCGATCTCGTCAGGCAGATGGTCGAGAAGGTCGGCGTGCCGCTTGAGGAAGCTGTCCGGATGGCGACGGAAACACCGGCCCGCGCGATGGGGTGGAACAAGAAAGGACGGCTCAGCGTCGGTTGCGATGCTGATCTGGTGATCCTGTCGCCAGACTTGAAAGTCATCCGCACTTTCCTCGGGCGCGATTAACCGGTCATCCCGCGCCGGCGAAGCGGCGGCGAGGTACCCTCACACACGCGCCTGCGGCCGTCGTGTAGGGTGAGAGCGCCGCGGTGTTGCTTGCGTCAATGGTCCACTTTCGATCAGTAACTCCCGCGAGGTCCCTCGCCCTCCTGCGGCGCGCGGGACAACAAAGTTTAAGATGCCGACCACCCTTGGCGCACGGATCACATCTGTTTTTCGAGCTTGTGAAAAATAGAAAGCGAGCCGCGAGAAGCATTCCCGGGCGGTGACAGACCGCCGCTACAGATGCTTTCGCAGAAACTCCGCGGCGAGGGCGCGATAGGCTTTGGCGCCGGCTCCATTGGGTTCATGCTCGAGGATCGATTTGCCGAAGCTGGGCGCTTCGCTCAAACGCACGGTGCGCGGGATGACGGTTTGGTAAACCCGTTCGCCAAAATGCTCGCGCACTTCCGCTACCACCTGCGCGCTCAGGTTGGTGCGGGCATCGAACATCGTCATCAAAATTCCCCCAAGCTCGAGTCTGGGATTGGCCCCGGAATCGCGCACCTGCTCGATCAAGCGGACGATTTTCACCAGACCTTCGAGAGCGAAATACTCGCACTGAATGGGCGTGAGCAGCTCATCGGCGGCGGCGAGCGCGTTGCTCATGAGAATGCCTAACGACGGCGGGCAATCGAGGAAGACGTAGTCGAAGGCTTCGTCCTCGCGCAGAGTTTTCAGGGCCGCGGCGAGGCGGGTGAGATGATCGTCGAGGCGCGCGATCTCGACCTCCGCCCCGGCGAGGTCGAGATCGGCCGGAATGATGAAGAGGCGATCAAACCGGGTGGGGAGGACTTTTTCCGAGAGCGGCTCGTCGCCTAACAATGCCGGGTAGAGACTTTGCCCCTCCAACCCCTGGAGCCCGAAGGAGCTGGTGGCGTTGCTCTGTGGGTCGAGGTCGATGAGAAGGATGCGCCGCTCGTTTTGGGCGAGAGCAGCGGAAAGATTGACCGCGGTCGTGGTCTTGCCGACGCCGCCTTTCTGGTTCGCGACCGCGACGACTTTCATGCGGGCACGATCTGGGTGCGGATTTCGAAAGTGCGGCGGCCGTCGGGTTCCTGCCAAAGGAGTTGGTCGGGCGTGGGCAGCATTTCGGTGACTTCGAGTTCACCCGCTTTTACGAGCCAACGATGAAAGATTTCCAGAAAGAGATAGCTTTCGAGGTCGATAAAGACCGGTTTGGTATCCTTGTCGCGCCCTTCCACTCCAGCGCGGCGGAGCGCTTCTTCGGTCGGGCGAATGTAAATGTAACGGGGGAGATTGCGCGCGGCGCGCAGTTTTTCCACCGCGATTACGAGGTCGCGAGAGACGCCGGTGAAATCGCCCCCTTCCAGCTCATCGAGCGAAATCGTCCACGCTTCGCGTTGCACCACGACCTTGTCGCAGAGGAGCCGCGGGGTGTGTGCGCCTAACGAAAAGCTGAAAGGATGAAACCCAAGCGGTATCACCCAGCCGCGAGCGAACGACCCGAGGTCGCGTCGAGAATCGCGGGTGCGCACCGCGACGTCCCCATCTTCCGTGATGAAGACTTCCGTTTCCGCCGGGCGAAAGGTTTCCCAGTCGCCGACAGAACGTTCGAGAGCGACAAACTTCACCGCGCGAGCAATGGCGTCGAGGCGGACCGCGGTTGTGGCGGTAAAATCCGCGGCAAAGTAACCGTAGTACAGGTAGGGCTGATGGCAAAGAGTGCGCTCGATGGCCCGGCCCAGCGCCACCTTGTCGGGACAGGACCAGTAGAAGCCGTGGTGAAGCAGCGCAACCGGCGGATGCAGCTCCGCGACAATCCATTGGTAGTCGCCGCGATTGACCGAATCGGCCGAGGCGGCGGCGAGTTGCAAATCGGCCGAGGGGTAGGTGCAAGCATCGAACTTTGGATAGACGAGGTCTTGCCTAACGAAATGGCAATCAGCCGCCCTGAGCTGGCAGACGCTCTGCCCGGCACGGTCGCGCAGTCTTTCGCGAAAACGCTCTTTCACTTCGCGAAAGGCAAGATGGGCCAGCGCGACCATCCCTGCGCCGGAGAGGGGCAACTTCGCCTCTGCACAGAGGCGAAGAAAATGGGGAAGCGGCAGAGCGTCGCCCTTCCCGGCAGTCTGCTCCAAAATGGCGCGCAAGGCGGCGGCGACCCGCCCCGCGACGAAGGCATAACTGTCGCGCCACAAATCAATCCAGGGGGCGGCCGCGAGAGCTACCTCCTGGAGCAGATCGTCCCGGATGATGAAATCGCAATCGCGAAAACACTCTTCACCGATGGGATTGGTCGCGGCATAGAGAAAACGATTGCGGTCCCGGCGCGTTCCGAGTTTTTCGAGGCGCGCGCAAGCTTCTGTCATGATGGCGGAGCGCGCCTGCGTTTCGAGCGTCCGGCCGAACTGATGAGTCAACCCGGCAATTGGCTGGAGTTGTTTGAGCCAGCGAGATCGGGTGGGACTTTCGCGCCAGCGGGATATGTCCTGCAGGAGAAGGTTGGTGGCGTGAGGGTGAAGCGCTGGCACTTCCAATTCGCAGAGAATGAGTTTGCGCCTAACGAGGGCAATAATTTGCTCGGGCGTGCCTAACGAATAGGCGGGGCGGCCGTCGCAGCGGCGGAGGAGGGCGAGGGCTTCCTCGTCGAGAGCGATTCTTTCCCCGGTTTGAGAGAAAACATACTCCGACTCCTCGAGCCGGCCGGCGGGATGGAGACGAGGCGACAACTCGGCGAGGGCCTCGGGGTCGGCATTGATCGCCTGGGCAACACCGTGAGCGGTCCAGCGTTCGAGAAAGATTTCCCGTTTTGAGATACCGGGTGGCGGCTGGAACTGAATAGCTTTTTCGCTCGCGCGGGCGATTCCCCAGCTGTGGGGACCGAATGCGCTCAGTGTGTCGTTCTTCGAGCAGATCCGTTGAAGGTAGAGAAGAAGATGGCGTTCGCGCGCGCGGACGCTTTTTTTTCGGGGAGGAAGCGGTTGATTCGTTTTGCCCGAAAGCACGTCGCCCAATCCGGAATGGGCAAAGACAAGATAGCCCGGCAGAATCTCCCGGGCCGAGTTGATGAGTCTGTGTCTGGCGCTTTCGAGTTCTTCGCCTAACGACCGCTGCAAGCGCGTTTCGATTTCGGCGAAGGCCACCGCTGCACGCCAGCATTCGAGGAAAGCGCTCGAAGCCGCATCCTCGACCGACGGGATGACCCCGTGATGGATCGCTCTGCGCCAGGCGCGGAATTGTTCTCTGGAAAGATTATGCCGGCGGGAAGCGAGAACCTCTTCGACCTCGTCTTTCGTGCGCGAAAATTCCGCCTCGGCGGAAATGAACTCTCGAGCCAGGGCGGCGGTCCCTCTGGTGGCGAGGTGTTCCAAAGGTTCGAAGGGGGCGCCGGCCATTCGAATGAGAAAGATGGGAGCTATGCGATAGCCGTTCTCTGGCACTCAGCAAGAAAACAAAAGAGCGGATGCTGGCAACGCGTATCGCACGGACCGTCGGGGGCAATGCTAGGAGTGAAGCGCGGGAAAAATCGGCACCCAGCGCTAGTTGCTGAGGAGCGGAAGGCGGATCGTGATGGTGGTCCCAAGCCCGAATGTGCTCTCCACTTTGATCGAACCGCTATGGTCTTCGATGACTTTTTTGGTGATGTAGAGGCCCAGCCCGGTGCCACTTTTGCCCTGCTTGGTCGTGAAGTAGGGATCGAAGATTCTCGAGATCAGGTCTTGCGGAATGCCCTGGCCAGTATCGGCGACACGGACGTCGACGTAGAAGTCTTTGCGAATGCAGCTCACGTCGACCGTCCCTTTCTTTTCCGCCGAGGCCTGGATGGCGTTGATGATCACGTTCTGGATGGCGCGCGTAATTTGGACGGCGTCGCCGGTGAGGGAGCAATTGTCGTCGGGTAGGCTGCAGGTGAGTGCGACGCCGTTGTCCCTCGCCATGGCGTCAACGCTCTTCACCACCTCGGAGACGATTTCGGAAATGGAAACCGGCTGGTGCGGAGCGGCATCGGAGCTCCCGTAGCTCTGCCACATGGTAAGGAGGTCGCGGCAAAGACGGACATTTTGCTCGATGATTTCCAGTTCCTTGTTCGAGCCGCCCTCGTCGGTCTTGCCCGATTCCTCGAGCTTTTTCGCCAGGAGTTGGACGTAACCCCAGACGATGGTTAGCGGATTGCCAATGTCGTGAACGAATTCCGCCGAGGCCTGGCCGAGGGAAGCGAGCCGCTCTTTCTGCGCCAGCTCTTGCAGGAGGCGATTGTTGAGTTCCTTGATTTCGCTGGCGGCGCTTTCGCTCGTGCGATGGTGACGAGTGCGCTCGACGTTGCGGCCGATGACTTCCCGCATTTCCCGAGCGTCAAAAGGCTTGCTGATGTAGTCGTTAGCGCCGAGGCGGAGCGCTTCTTTGGCCGTCTCGAGGGCGCCAAAGCCAGTAAGCATGATGACGGACAGATGGGGATCGATCTGGCGGATGCGGCGAAGGCCTTCAATGCCGGTCATGCCCGGCATGCGAATATCCATTACGATGGCATCGGGTTTTTTCTCGGTCAGAAGCTGAAGACCGCGCTCGACGGAGTCGGCGGTGTGGACTTGATAGCTCGGCTTGAGGAGCATGCGCAGACTTTCGCGCGGGCCCATCTCGTCATCGATAACGAGGACTTGCGGAAGATCAGCGTTGGCTATCATTGCTCCCCTCGCATAAAGCTAGGGACGTGCCTTAGGAAGAAAAATCTGCAAAATTCGCCGGCGCGCCTTGTGATGGCGGACGCTTGATTATTTTGGCGTGAAACGCAAGCAAATTGTGAATAACCTCCGTTTTATTAACAGAACGAAATTTCTCTTCCTTCTTCCAACCGATTTTGTTTAAGAACTAAACCCAGGACGGCACGAAGGAATGCGGAAACCAAATCGAGTAGTCATTACCGGAATGGGAATCCTGGCTCCAAACGGAACCGGACTGAAGGCGTTCTGGCGTTCGCTCGTCGCGGGGGAAAGCGGGATTGGACCGATCACGCTCTTCGACGCCAGTGAACACAAGACGCGGATCGCTGGAGAAGTGAAGGATTTTGATCCGCTCGATTATATGCCTGCGGCTTGGAAGCCGAAAAGGATGGCGCGCCATACCCAGTTGGCGTTTGCCGCCACCCAGATGGCGCTGCGCAATGCCAACTTCGATCCCGCGAGGCACAACGGCCAGGCAGTTCTGCCGGTTTGTATCGGGGTGAGCACGAGTGCCCTAGATGTGATCGAAAAGGGGTTTCACGAAATGCGGGATCGCGGGCCGCGCCGAGTGAACTCGGGCGTGGTCAGCAACTGTCAACCGCAGGCGGCGGCACACTTGATCGCACAAAAGCTCGGGGTCGAGACCCAGGCGACGACGATTTCCTCCGCGTGCCCTTCGGGGATCGATGCGATCGCCATGGCGGTCGACCGGGTGCGCTTTGGCGAAGTAGAAATCGCGCTCGCTGGCGGGGCGGATGCGCCGATTACTCCCCTAACGATGGCTTCGTTCGCCTCGGCGGGCTTGAGCTCGTTTGCCAACGCGGAGCCGAAACGGGCCAGCCGTCCTTATGACCAGGGGAGCGACTCGGGTGTGATCTCGGAAGGAGCGGCGGTCGTGGTGGTGGAAAGTGTCGAGCACACGATGGCTCGCGGGGCGCGGCCCTACCTCGAGATCACCGGTTATGCCACGCAGATGGATCACGATCCTGATGATCCGTTTGTCGGACTTGAGCAGACAATGCGACTGGCGCTGGCCAATGCCTGCCGCCAGACGCGCGAGATTGATTACATTTGCTCCTACGGACCGGGGCACCCGGTGCTTGACGCGGCGGAAGTGAAGATGATTCGCCGGGTTTTTGGCGAGCTGGCGGGGCGCGTCCCAATCAGTTCTATCAAAGGGGTAACGGGCAATCCGCTCTCGGCGGCCGGTCCGTTCCAGATCGTTGCCTGCGCCCTGGCATTTGAGCACAACCTGATCCCTCCGACGGCAAACCACGAGCACCCGCTGCCGGAATGCGATTTGGATTTTGTTCCCCGCAAGGCGCGAAAAGCGCTACTAAGGTGCGCGTTAATCAATGTACGTGGTCTGGGTGGCGGCAATAGCAGCATGGTGGTGGAGCGCTTCATTCCCGGGTGATTCGGGTGGCGAAGGTCCGGCAACCGGGGGTGCGCGGTGAATAACACCACCTTTCCCACCCTCGCCGCCATCGTCCTTCAGATCGCGCTTGGTATTGCGGTCTTTCAAGCGAACCGGCGGCGGCTGGCCAACCAGTGTTTCCTGCTCCTTTCCCTAACGATCGCAGGCTGGCTCGGCAGTTTGTATTGCGCCTTCAGCGCGCAGACTTCGAGTGCCGCGGAATTCGGGATTCGCCAGGCTTCGGCCACCTCGGTGCTTTATCTGGCGACCTTGAATCTCCTCCGGCTTTCGGTTCGTCAAAAGCTGGGGAGCTGGGGAAAACTGCTCGCTCATTCAAAGACGTGGCTGCTGGCTACGGTAGGAATTGTGGTTCTCTGCCAGACGAAATTTTTCCTTCACGGCGCGGAGCTTTATTCCGTTCCGGGGCTGCCGCCGAAACCAATTTACGACCCGGCGGGCGGCTGGATTTTTGCCATTTTTTTTGCCGCGGCGTTGAGCGTGCTGCTAATGAGCTACACGCGCGACTTGAAGAAGACGACCGGCGGCGAGCGCGCAGAAATCTCCTTCATCTTCATCGGTGGGATTGCCGCGGTCGCCTTTGCCCTTGCCCTCGCTTTACTCCTGGATGCATTCATCGGCCAGTCGCGAGCGCTGCTCTTCGCGCCGTTTCGATCGCTCGTCTTTAGCGTCATCATTGGTTACGGAATCGCGACGCGCAAAATCCTCGAGGTGGGATTTTTCATGCGGCGTGCCATCGCCTACCTGCTGCTTGCGGTCTACCTCATCGTTCTTTATCTGCTCGTGTGGTGGCTGGCACGCGCCGTCTTTGTTCCCATCTTTGGCCCTGACGGGCGCACCCTTGCCCATATCGTGGCCGCACTAATCATCGCCTTTGCGATGGCTCCGGCGCGCGGGCTTTCCCAGTCGCTGGCCGATCGGCTTTTCGTCGGGACGCGCCGGCTCGATTTTCAGGCAACGATGAACCAGGCGGCGGCGATTCTGCGCTCGGTGACAACCCTGGCCGATCTCCTGGAACGCTTTGGCCTAACGATCGCTCAGGCTGTCGACACCGAACGGGTATTTCTTCTCCTTCCCGAGCAGGAGTTCTACGCCCAGCGCTTCCCGGCTGTTCAAAGCGGGGGGCGGACCGCTCGAATCGAGCTCCACCGCGACCAGGCGATCATCGCCTGGCTGGAGCGGACCCAGGAGCCAATTGTTGTAGATGAATTACATCGGTCCCGCTCCACTCCGGAGCTGGAACGGCTGCGCCGGCAGATGAAGTCGCTCAATGTCGGAGTCGCGATGGGAATTTTCTCTCGCGAACATTTGGCGGGGGTGATGCTCCTCGGGCAGCGGCGCTCGGGACGGATTTACGGTACGGTCGAGCAAAGCGCGCTCGGGGTGCTCTGCGGACAGCTCGCAGTGGCGATTGAAAACGCGCAGCTTTTTACCGAGGTCCAGAATGCCAAGATCTATAACGAGACTCTCTTGCAAAACCTCACCACCGGTGTGGTGGCGGCCGATCGGAACGGTCTCGTCACGGTCTTCAACCGCGAAGTCGAAGAGATTACCGGCCTCACTGCCTCGGAGCTGCTAACCCGCAAGATCAGCAACCTGCCGGAGGCATTGCGCGACGTCCTCGCGCCCACTCTGGCTAACGGCGAGCGCCAGGAGGATCGCGAGATCGTGCTGCGATCCGGGGAAAGAAATACCATTCTGCGGGCGAGCAGTTCGCTTTTCCACGGACAGGATGGCGAACCGTTAGGCGCGCTCATGGTGCTGACGGATATCACCACCTTGAAACGACTTGAGATGCAAATCCGCCGGAGCGATCGCCTCGCCAGCCTCGGCACCCTCTCCGCGGGTATGGCGCATGAAATCAAGAACCCCCTCGTCTCAATCAAAACCTTTGCCCAACTCTTGCCGGAGCGTTACCAGGATTCCGATTTCCGTGAGACGTTTTTCTCCCTCATTGGCCACGAAGTCGATCGCATCGATTCGTTAGTCAATCAGCTCCTCCGTTTCGCCCGGCCGGCCAAGCCGGTGCTCAAGCCGATGCACGTCCACGAAGTGCTGGAAAAGGCGCTCCTCCTCGTCGGCCACCGGCTTTTCCAAAAAGACATTAAATTAACTCGTTCCTGGCGGGCAGACGTGGATACTATCCGGGCAGATGCGGACCAGATCGAACAAGTCTTTCTCAACTTTTTCATCAACGCTCTCGATGCCATGAAGACCGGCGGATCCCTCACGGTTTCGACCGAAATTGGCACGACTGAGACCTGGCCAGCGGCTCTGCCCACCGAAGCCGATGTGCGCGAAATTCTGCGCGTCTCCGTGCAGGACAATGGAGTTGGGATCAAGCCGGAGGATGTTCCTCACGTCTTCGACCCGTTCTTTACGACCAAGGATTACGGGACCGGATTGGGGCTCTCTGTCGTGCACGGGATTGTCCAGGAACACGGCGGCCAGATCGAGGTCGAGAGCGAGCTGAATCGCGGGACCAGCTTTCACATCTTGCTCCCCCTGGTGCGGTTTGAGGAAGAGGTCGCGGCGGCATGATCCCAGTTGCGGCGTGCGTTCTTTATACAGAAGATCCCGAGTTCGTTAGGCGGGTTCGCGCCTTCCTGCACAGCCTGGTCGAACTCTGGGCAGTGGTTGAGCCCAACCGGCTGGACGCGCTCCTGCAACAGCACAACCCAGCCCTTCTCCTCATCGACCTTCGGAGTCGGGAAAGCCGCCGTCTGATTGAGCAGGTTCAACTCGAGTGGCCCAATGTCCTCATCATCGGTTTCGGCACTCCGCGCTCGGAGCCGTTGCGTGAAGCCGAGCAGGCTGGACTCTATGCGGCTGAGGACATCGATCTGGAGCGGCCGCAGTTTCAGGCCCTTGTAGGACGCGCCCTCGAACACCTCCGGCTCCTTGAAGACAACCGCCTTTTGCGCGTGGAGGCCGCGCGCCTTCCAGTGCTTGCGGGCGGCCCTCCTCTCGAGCAGTTGCCAGCGGCGCCGCAGAACCGGTTACCGATGCTGCGTTTTCCACGCCTCTTTCGTCATGGCGCATCGAGCGATGCACTCGTGCACAACGTCGTCGAAGGTCTCGCGGACGCCGTGATGGTGAGGCGGGTGGGAGTGTTCGCTCGTCCCCGCGGCAGCGAAGGATTTCGGTTAAGGGCCGGGCTGCATTGTCTGCCGGAGACCTATCAGCTCGAATACCGGGAACGCGATCCGCTGGTGCGCTGGTTTGAGCTGAACGCTCACCTCGTTTACCGCGCCCATCTTCAGCAAACGCGCGATCACACGCAACGCGAGTTGCTCCGCCGTGCTCTCGATACGGTCGGGGCCGAGGTCATCGTCCCGCTTCACGCCCAGGGTCGGATCAGCGGCTGGCTCTTTTTTGGGCATCGGCTCACGGGTCAGCCTTTTGATTACCAGAGCCTGGAGACGCTCATGGTCCTGGGCGACCAGGTCTCGATGATGCTCGAGAACGCTTCTCTCCAGGACGAAATTCAGGCCCAGAAAACTCTGGCGGAAACTCTGCTGACCGCCATCCCCCCCGGGATTGTCGCGAGCGATGAAAAAGCCATTATCCGCTGGTGTAACCCGACTGCGGAATCTCTCCTTGGAATTTCCGCCGCCGAAGTGCTCAACCGGTCCGTTGAAGCTGCCGGCAGCCGGGTCGCTTCACTTTTACGCGAAACACTCGGGCGAACCGATGAATTGCCGGCCGAACATTGGGTCGATTCCAAGACACGCCGTTCGCTCTTTCTCCGTACCCGCCGGCTCATCCACGGCGAAGTTCCGTTAGGCGCGGTCGCGGTAATCCAGGATATGACCCCCGAAGAATCGCTCCGGCAAAAACAGGAGCTGGTCGATCGTGCCGCTTTTTGGACCGACCTCGCGGCCAGCATGTCGCATGAAGTGCGCAACCCGCTGGTCGCGATCAAGACCTTTGCCCAGTTGCTCCCCGAGCGCTTCGACGACCCCGATTTTCGGCGCGACTTCAACGCGATCGTGGTGCAGGAAATCAACCGGCTCGATCTCATCATTACTCAGATCAACAATTTCGCCCACCCGCCCGAGCTGAAATTCAGAGCGCTCGATCTGCGTCAGCCGGTGAAGCGAGCAATCGAATTGGCGCGCTCGCGGGAGGGGGACAACGGTTTCTCGGTCGAGACCACCTTTCCGGATGACCTTCCCGAAGTGGTGGGCGATGAAACCGCACTGGCAGAAGCCTTCGCCCATCTCGTAGCCAACGCAGCCGAAGCGACCCACGGCCAGCCCAGGGCGAGGATCACTCTTTCAGCGAAAACGGTGCGCGAAGGCGAACATACCAAAAGCGTGATCGTGACCGTGCACGACAACGGCCGAGGCATCTCTGCCGATCTGAAGGACAAAATCTTTTCCCCCTTCTGCACGACCAAGCCGCGGGGAATGGGGTTGGGCTTGCCGATCGTCAAGCGGACGATTTTCGACCACAACGGGCGAGTAGACATCGACTCCAATCCCCAGGGCACCTCGGTCAGCGTCCTTTTACCCGTGGCGGAAAACGGCGACTGAACGAGGCTGGATTTTCCAATTTGGCAATTGGCGCCGCAGCCCTAAGTTGGGCCGCCCCCGTGGAGCCGTCTTTAATTCAACCGTAGCCAACTGCCATGATCGTTACGACCAAACAACTCTACCAGGTCGCTTACGGGAAGTTCGCCGTCGGCGCCTACAACGTGAATAACATGGAACAGATTCTCGGCCTCTTCCGCGGCAACATCCAGAGCAAGGCGCCATTCATCATCCAACTCTCCAAAGGCGCGCGCAAATACGCCGACAATCGCATGCTGGAAGCGCTCATTCGCACCGCCGATACGATGTTTCCGGAAGCAATCTTTGCCGTTCACCTCGACCATGGAGATGAGGAAACCTGCTACGACTGCATCGATTCCGGGTTTTATAGCTCGGTCATGATTGACGCCAGCCACGAGCCCTTTGCGGAAAATGTTGCGATCACAAAACGCGTCGTCGATCGCGCCCACGCCAACGGCATCAGCGTCGAGGCGGAATTGGGCATGCTCGGCGGGGTCGAAGAAGACATCGCAGTGGATGAAAAACATGCCTGCCTGACCGATCCGGAGGAAGCCGTGGAATTTGTCCGGCAAACCGGATGTGACTCGCTGGCCGCAGCGATCGGTACCAGCCATGGCGCTTATAAATTCAAAGGCAAGCAAGGGCTGCACTTCGATGTGATTGAGGAAATCCAGAAACGGATTCCCGGCACACCGATCGTGATGCACGGCAGCTCGAGCGTACCGCAGGAGGAAGTCGAGTGGATCAACGCCGCCGGCGGCAAGCTCGATCCCTCGGCGCGCGGGGTGGACGAAAATGAATACCTCCCCGCCGCCAGGCTTGGCGTCACCAAGGTCAACATCGACACCGATGGCCGGCTGGTCTGGACCCGGGTCCATCGGGAATTTTTCCGCGATCATCCCGAGCAATTCGATTTTCGCGCGCCCGGCAAGATCTTCGTTGACGAGTACGCGCAGTTCATCGCGCACAAGAACGAAAAACTGGGTTCTGCGAATCAGCTCGACGCGATTCGCGCCAGCCTGTAACGCGTTTCCAAAGGAATTCAGGCAGAAGCGGTGGGAACGGGGCTTTTCGGGCCCCCCGCACCGGGGCACCTTCACGCGTTCTCGGCGCCGGGGAATAATTTAGGCTTGCCGTTTCGCCTTAAGTGTGGCTACAACGGCTTTCGACAACGTCGACAACACCACCATGAACGCATGACCTACAGAAGGCCGACCAGGGGGAATTGTCTCCTGGCGTCAATACTTCGCTTGTTGCCAGCCAGCACCGGGACGAGCGGCGTATTACCTTCGGGTGGTACTGCACCTGCTAACTACTTCACCGCTTCATATGCTCGCACAAATCCAACGGCCCGCTTCGCCCCGTGCGGTTTGCTTCCTCGTTCTCACCTTCTTGTGCCTCATTCCTCCGGTTCGTGCCCAGGAAGCCGTTCGCCCTTCACTTGCCGGCGAAGCTTCGGCGGAAGCGCGGCGGCAATCGATCGAGCAGATTCCTTATAACCTCCTGGCCGGCCCGGTTCGGTTTCGCTTCAGCATTACGACCGGGATCGAATACAACGACAACATCAATCTGGCGGAGGTTAACAAGCAGGATGACATCATCATCCGACCCCAGTTTAATATCGCCGCCATTTGGCCGGTGACGCAGCTCAATACGCTGCGGCTGGATCTCGGTGTGGGCTACGCCTTTTACCTCGATCATCCCAACGCTAATACCAATAACATCCTCATCTCACCCGGATCGCAGCTCTCTTTCGACATTTTTGTGGGGGATTTCCGGATCAATATCCATGACCGTTTTTCCCTCCAGCAGGATCCGGTGGATCAAGTCCAGCTGAGCAACGTGGTCGATTACGGCCGGTTTGAAAACACTGGCGGGATTTCTGTGCTTTGGGATTTGAATAAAGCGGTCCTCACCTTTGGCTACGATCATTACACCTATGTCTCCACGACGGACACTTTTGACTACCTCGATCGCAACGCTGAGATACTGACCGCGAGCGCCTACTTCGCACTCACTTCCACTACCGGCGCCGGACTCGAAACCTCCCTGGTTTATAACTACTACGACCAAAATTTCCTGAATGACTCGGTCGATTTCAGCATCGGGCCTTTTGTTGAGACACAGCTGACCAATTACCTCAGGTTCCGCGCCTCGGCCGGCTATCAGATGATTAATTTCGACAGCGACGGTGGTGTCGGCGACGACAGCGACGCGGATACGTTTTATGCTTATCTTTTGCTCTCCCACCGGGTGAACGCTGCGATTACCCAGACAATCGCCGCCGGTCATGAGTCGGAATTGGGCGTCAACTCCAACTTCATCGAGCTGAACTTCGTTCGGCACACCGCCACCTGGGCGATCATCAACCGGGTCCTGCTCGCGACCGAGCTTTTCTACGAGGATGCAGATGATTCCGGCGGCCTCTTCTCCGAGCACATTCAGCGTTACGGCGGCGCCATCACCTTCGGTTATCAACTGACACCTCACATTACGCTGGGCCTTCGCTATCAGTACACGCAGAAGCAATCCGATCAGCCGCTGCGGGATTACAAACAAAACCGGGTCGCTTTGGACGCCACTTACAGCTTCTAGAGAAGGGTCGAGAATGGAAACATGAAGCAACTGAATCTATGCCGCCTGGTCGCTTTCCTCTGTCTGTCGGGCGTTTCCGCATTCGCACAGGATAACAGCCCGCTGCCAAACATTCCCAGGGCCACCGCGGTCGCACCTTCCGGCCCTGGCACCGCCAGCAGCACCGTGATGCGGACCAATTCGATGGCGGTGCTTGATGACAAAAAGCGCCTCGGCCGGGACGACTATGTTAGCTTTCGGGTAGTGGAAGACCGCGACGATGAATCGCAGCGTCTTCGGGTAAACGACAATGGCGAACTCGAGGTCCCCTACATCGGCCTGGTGCCAGCCGCGGGCAGGACCTGTCGTGATCTGGCCTATACGATCAAGGCGGCTTTGGAGAAGGAATATTACTACCATGCGACCGTGATCCTCGCGGTGGACAAGGTGAGCGAGAAAGCCCGCGGCAAGGTTTACGTCTATGGAGCGGTGAAGGAGCAGGGACCGCAGGAGATTCCAAGCGATGAGACCTATACCGTGAGCAAAGCCATCATCCGGGCGGGCGGTTTTGGCGATTTCGCCGACAAACGCAAGGTCAAGGTGACAAGGAAAAATGGGCAGGACATGGTCGTCGACCTGAAGCGGGTCATCGAACAGGGACATACGGAGGACGACGTCGTGCTTCAGCCGGATGACCAGATCTACGTCCCGCAGCGGCTGGTCAATTTCTAACTCATGCATACTTCCGCAATTGATCGGTCCTCACCCCTTTCAATCACCACCTCGATCGTCACTCGCTTTCATCGTTACAAAGCGCTTCTTCGGCGGCGCTGGTGGATTCTGCTTCTGACCATGTGCCTCGGCCTCTTTATCGGGGCGTGGATCATTTACCAGTCGGCCAACGCCTTTCTCTCCACGAGCAAGATGATGGTGGCGGGTAAACTGAACCTCTCGCAAAACGCGGTTTTCAGTGAGGACACGGATAACTTTTACGGCACCCAGATTCAGCTAATGCTCAGCGATCAGGTTCGAACCGGCGCGGAAGCGCTCGTCCGGGCGACCCATCCGGACCTGCAGCCCACCAAAATCACTTTAACTGTTACTCAGCGACCACGGACATCGATTTTTGAGCTGGAAGCAATCGGTTCTTCACCCCGGTACACCCAGGCCTATCTCGATGCGGTAATGCAAAAGTATCTCGACGTGAAAAGAGGGATGCGGGAGAACGAAGGAAGTCATCTGAGCACGGCCATCACCGGACAGCTCGTCCAGGTCGAGAAGGAACTGCGCAAGGGCGAAGACGAGATGCTCGATTTTCAGAAGGAAAACAATATCGGGCTGCTCCAGGGCGAAGGAAACAGCGCTGCCGCTTATCTCGTAAAACTGAACCAGCAATACGCCCAGCTCAAAACGGAATACGATCTCCTGAGCCTGCTTGATCTGGATCAGAACCTCGATCGTCAGCAGACCGTGATTCCGACAGAGAGCCCGAGCGCGACCAATCCTGAGGGTGAAGGGATGTCGTTCCCTGAATTCGGACCGGAAGGCGAGTATCTCAAAGCGAGGCAGGCGGTCCAGCTTCTCAAAGCCCGGCGGGATACCCTTTCCAAGGACCTGCGTCCGAAACATCCCAAGATCATGAAACTGAACGATGAGATTGATCAGCAGGAGAAATTGATCGCTCTCTATCGCCAGGACGCGGTCGAGAAACTCGATACCCGTCGCAAATCGATTGGCAAACAGATGGAAAACCTTAAGGCCAATATCGCGGAATGGGAAAAGAAAGCGCTCGACCTGAGTCAACGGCTCGCCCAGTTCAACCGGATCAAGGACAAGGTCGATCGCCAGAAAACTCTCTATGATCGGCTGACCAATAACTTAAAAGAGGTCAATGTTTCGCAGGTGGTGGACCCGGGCGACCAGGTTGGAATCATGGAACATGCGACCAAGCCGATCTCAGTCCGGCCGGGTTTGATTAAGAGCCTGCTCATCGGGCTTGGCTTTGGCGCTTTTGCCGGTCTCGTCATTCTCATCCTGCTTGATCGGATCGATGATCGCATGGCGTCATTTACCGAGTTTCAACACTATTTTGCCGAGAACGTGCTCGGCCAGATCCCGAAAGAAAAGGAAAAGGGCCGTGTCACCCTGCTCCAGCCAGACGACGCTCGCCATGTCTTTGCCGAGTCATACCGGAATGTTCGCTCCTCAATTTTCTTCATGCCTTACGAGGGGCCACGCCCCAAGACTTTTCTCATCACGAGCGCCGTCCCTAACGAAGGTAAGTCCACGGTCTCCGCCAACCTCGCGATTACGATGGCGTTATCCGGGGCCAAGACTCTCCTGATCGATGGCGACCTGCGTCGCGGCGCGCTGCGCGAGACCTTCGAAATTCAATCCCGGATAGGCTTTTCCGAGGTCCTGAAACAGGAGGTGAATTGGCGGGAGGTGGTGGTCCCGACCTCGCTTCCCAGCCTCTTTGTCCTGCCGCGCGGCAACACCCTTTCGCAACCGAGCGAACACCTTCTGCGGGAATCGACCGATGCTTTCCTCAAGGACATTTATAATCACTACGACTATATCCTCATCGATAGCTCCCCAGTCCTGGCGGCGGATGACACCACCAGCCTGGCCCCCAAGATCGACGCGACCATCGTCGTGGTTCGCCTCGCCTACACCTCCGCTCGCCTAACCAAGAAAGCGCTCGAGTTGCTCTACGATCGGCAGGTCAATGTTCCCGGGGTGGTCTTGAACTTTGTCGATACTTCCCTGCCGGAGTATTATTACTACCAATACGCCGAGTACTACAATACACCCAAGCCGACTCAGGAAACGCGTCCAACCGTGCCGGAGCGACAGGAACATCGCGTTTAGCAAATCGAAAGGCTAAGCCGGCTCTCCGTCGTGCTTTCGAAGGTTTCGCGGCATGATCTTTTCGGCACCGGCAGAAGCACCTCCGAGAACGCCCCAGCCACTCAATATTGCCTCCTTTGCCACTCAGGTGGGACGGTTTGCCTCCGTCCAGCTGCTTGTCCAGGCGATCGGGTTCGCCAGCGGCATCCTCCTCGTGCGAGTGCTGGAACCACACGAGTATGCCCTCTTCACGGTCGCAAACACGATGCAGGGAGCGATGAATGTCCTTGGAGATATCGGCATCAGCATCGGAGTTATCTCGATCGGTGGCCGAGTCTGGGAGGACCGGGAGCGGTTTGGTGAATTGGTCCGAACGGGGCTAAGTTTGCGCCGGCTTCTCGGCGTGCTTGCCGCGACCGTGGTGGTGCCGGTCCTTTATTACATGCTGACTAAGAACGGTGCCTCACCGTTCTATGCCCTCATCTTGATCGGCGCCGTCGTCCTTGGTTTGAGATCGCAACTTTCCATTGGCGTGCTCGAGGTCGTGCCACGTCTCCGCGCGGATATTCGCCTGATCCAGAAAATCGATCTCACCGGAGCCCTGGTGCGACTGGCTGCGATTGGGCTCCTTCTCTATCTCTATCTCAACGCGGGGGTCGCCGTTCTGATTGGTTCCAGCGTTCTGCTGCTCCAGTTTGTGCTTCTCCATCGCTATGCGCATCGGGTGATCAATCTCGATGCCCCGGAGAACCCAGAGGACCGCCGGGCCATGCTCGGTTACATTCGCCAACAGGCGGCAAACACCATTTTCTTTTGCCTCCAAGGTCAGATCACAGTCTTCCTTATCACCATTTTTGGTCGCCATGCGCATTCGGTCGCAGAAGTGGGGGCGTTGGGTCGGCTGGCCATGATCTACACGGTAATGGCCAACCTGATGATGAACATTTTTGCGCCGGCTTTTGCTCGCTGCCAGGAAAGGACACGTCTGAAATGGATCTACTTCGGCATCGTCGGGGCGGTTGCAGGCTTTAGTCTCCTCGTTTTGACCGGAGCGATTCTTTTCCCGGAGGAGTTTCTTTTCGTTCTCGGCAGCAAATATCAACACCTGGAAGACGAACTCCTGCTGATGATCGGAGGGGCCGCCCTGAATATGCTCGCCAGCAGCATCTGGTATTTGAACGCTTCCCGTGCCTGGATTACGGGAGCGTGGCTTTACATACCTCTTACAATTACGACCCAGATCCTGCTCATCCCGTTCGTCAACTTATCGACCGTCCCAGGCGTTCTCACTTTCAATCTTCTTTCCGCCCTGCCCAGCCTCGGGCTCAATCTCTGCTTGAGTTATCGCGGATTTCACCAGCCGCCACACTCGGCTGCAGCTTGATGAGTCAAACCCAAACGACTGAAAAGCCTTGAGCATTCTCCTGGTCGTCCATTTGCCCTGGAACGCCCGGCTTGGCGCCGACCCCGTTTGCAGCGAGTTGGTCAAGGAATGGGCCGATCCATCGTCCTCTCGGCTATTCCGGCCAAAGAACATGGGAGTGCTGGAGGAACTTTTCTACGATGTGGCGGGTCCGCGGCAAGTTCTCCATTCCCAGCGTGCCCGTCTCCTCGTTCCTGCCGGGAACATCGCGGCAATTGCCGCCCGCACGAGCGAGATTTTCGATCTTTCGATTGAGAGCTACGAACAACTCGCCCCCGACTGCATGGCAATCGTCCGAAATTATCAGTGGGAGGAAATCGCCGAGAAGACGGTCAAGAGATATCCCTGCATTTGTTAGGCGCAACGGCCAAGAGAAGATGATTCATCCGGAAGTTATCCTCCAAATCGTGCCCCGCGCCCCGGGGAACCGTGATGGAGTGGGTGATTACAGCCGGCAACTGGCCGACTGGCTCGAGAAAAAGTACGGAGCAAAAACGATCTTCATCGCAGCCCAGGCTCACTTACTGGGCAGGCTTCCGGGCGACTTGCGCGTGCTGTCGCCGTTGCGTCAGATGGTCGACCAGCTCAAGACGAGTGAGGCCGATGCGGTCATTCTTCATTATGTGAATTATGGCTACGATCGTTGGGGAATTCCGCTTTGGCTACCCCCAGCGCTCGCTCGAATTAGAGGACCTCGCCGGCTCCTCACTATCTTTCACGAGTTATATGCCATAGGGTCGCCCTGCCAGAGCGCGTTTTGGTTGCGCCCACTCCAAATTCGAACTGCCCGGAGGATCGCACAAATTTCCGATCTTGGCTTGGTGAGCAGTCAGGCCCAGGGAGAAGAATTGGCCAGGCTTTCGCCTCTTACACCGGTCCGCATCCGGCCGGTCTTCTCCAATCTGGGGGAACCGGAGTTGACCGCAGCGAAAATTGAAAACCGCGATCCTTTTCGCTGGGTGATTTGCGGCGGGAGCGAGCTTATACGGCGTTCAGTGAGCTCCTTTCTCCAGGCCATGGAAGTGATTGCAGCGCCATACCGGCCGCGCGAGCTTTGGGTAATTGGTGGGAATCACCAGGGCGAGGTGGCGAGAATCTTAGGCGGGCTGAAATCGATCAAAACCTGTTATCGCTCAAATGTAAGTGTCGCTGAAGCTTCTGAGATTCTAGCCGGCTGCGCTTTTGGGTGGATCGACTACTTTGTCCAGCCATATCTCCCTCTGTCGATGATCCTCAAATCAAGCGTTTTCGCGGCGCTGTGCGCGCACGGTGTGATATCAGTTTTCCCGCGCTCCGGCAGGGTCATCGAGCATGAAGGTGCCGCTTTACCCGGCCCTTTTTTCGTTAGTCATTCAGAGCAGTCCCTCCCGGCCGAATCAGAACGCGCCCGAGTGGCGCAAACGATCTATTCCTGGTATCGCCTCCATGCTTGCTCCGCTGGTTTGGCCGATTTGGTGTGGAACGCCCTCAGCGCAGGCCCGGCCGCCGATTAAGCCATGAAAATCCTTATCTCATCGCATGCCTTCGCCCCGAGTGTCGGCGGGATCGAGACAGTCAGCGGCCTTTTGGCGCGGGAGTTTGTCGCTCTGGGACACGAGACCAAGGTAGTAACTCAGACAGAGTCGAAGGAAGGGAAAGCAGAGAAGGGCACGTTTGAGATTCTTCGCCGCCCGTCGCTGTGGACGCTGGCGGAGGCAATTGGCTGGTGCGATGTGTATTGGCAGAGCAACCTTAGCTTGCGCACGCTTTGGCCGACGGCCTGGATGCGGAAACCGGTGGTGATTACTCATCACGGATCCTACTGCCGCCCCCCAGTGGGGCTGGACCTCCTCCAGCGGATGAAACATGCCGTGGTCGAGCGGACAAGGAGTGTGGCGGTCAGTCAGGCGGTCGCGGCCTGCTTCCGCACCGAATCGGTTATCGTACCGAACCCGTACGATGTGGAAATCTTTCGCCTGCCGCCGCCCGAGCGAGAAAGAAAAAAGGAGTTGGTATTTCTCGGCCGGCTGATTGCAGAGAAAGGAGTGGATCTTCTGCTCGAGGCGCTGTCACGACTGCGTCAGGCGGATTTAAGACCTGGACTAACGATCATAGGAGACGGTCCGGAGCGACGGACACTGGAAAGACACAGCGTTCAACTTGATCTGGACCACCAGGTGGAATTTGTCGGGACAAGGAAGGATCGGGAGCTGGCGCGCCTGCTTCAGGAGCACGAAGTCCTCGTTGTCCCTTCCCGCTATGACGAACCTTTTGGCGTGGTTGCACTCGAGGGGATTGCCTGTGGCTGCGTCGTTATTGGGTCAAATGGCGGCGGTCTGCCCGAGGCGATCGGCCCATGTGGGGTGACCTTCCGCAACGGCGATCTCGAATCACTTACTGCAACATTGCAGAACCTGCTGGGAGATCCGGAGGCACGCTCACGTTTGCGAGCGCAGGCCGGGGAACATCTTCTCAGGTTCCAGCCGCGAACTGTCGCGCAGCAATATCTCAGTTTGTTCCAGAGCCTTTTGTGATCCTTCTTTCCCATCCGACGGCCAACCAGAATGTGCGCCAGGCTGCGCTCGCCCTGGCCGGGGATGGATTACTCAACGAATTCTGGACCTGTGTCAGTTGGAACCAGGGCGGAATCCTCGATCGCCTTCTCGCAGTCGCGCCGCCGTTGCGATCGGAATTGCGGAGGCGTTCCTTTTCCCGGGAGGTGCAACCTTTCCTTCGCACCCACGGCGGGCGCGAAGCCGGCCGGCACCTGGCAAATCTTCTCGGGCTTACCGCTCTGGTGCAGGGAGAAAACGCGCCTTTTGGAATCGATGCGGTTTACTTGTCGCTCGATCGACGAGTGGCCCAACGGCTGCCCCATTGCCTAACGACCAAAGCTGTTTATGCCTACGACGGCGGCGCCTTTCTCACCTTTCGGGCGGCCAAGGCGCGCGGACTCCGATGTATTTACGAACATCCCGTCGTGCACTGGCGACTGGTGCGCCAGTACCAGGAAGAGGAGGCGGCGTTGTCGCCGGAATGGGCGCCAACGCTCGGCGCCTTGAGCGACAGCGAGGAGAAACTCAAACGCAAGGATGAAGAGCTGGCCCTGGCCGACGCAATTGTCACCCCGAGTTCGTTCGCCCGCGAGAGCCTGGCCCTGGCTCGGGTTGTAACTGCTCCGGTGCTTGTTCTTCCCTATGGGACAGTGCCGGGTAACTCCGCTCCCCGCTTGGCGCCTTTGGACAAGAAGTTGCGGGTCATCTACGCCGGCGCCTTGAGTCAGGCCAAAGGACTTGGTTACTTGCTCGAAGCCGCGGCACGCCTTGGAAATGAGATTAGCCTCACCCTGGTCGGCCGTCGGGTGAGCACAGCCATTCCCTCGGCGGCGGCGCTGGAAAGACACCGCTGGATTCCCTCGCTCGCCCATCGTGATCTTCTGGAAGAAATGCGGCAGCATGATGTGCTTGTCCTGCCTTCATTGCATGAGGGTTTCGGCCTCGTGCTTTTGGAGGCAATGGCGCAGGGATTGGTTGTGGTTACGACTCGGCACACCGCCGGCCCCGATTTGCTGACCGATGGAGTCGAGGGGTGGCTCGTCCCGGTTCGCTCCGCCGAAGCGATCGAAGAAAAACTCGCGCTTCTCGCCTGCGACCGGCCGCGCCTCGAAGCGATGCAAGAGGCAGCAGCACGAAAAGCTGCCACCCTGAGCTGGGAAAGTTATCGACGGAAGCTTGCCAGACTGGCACGAGAAGTGATCGGTATCCCAGCACAACGATGAAAACTGCCCTCGCCACGCCGCAGCCCCCCTCCGCCCTGGAGAAAGCTCCGGTTGCTCTGGGCGAGGCGAAGACAATCCGCCACATCCGGCAGTTGATCTGGCTCTACCTGCTGCTTCTTCTCTTCGAAGGCGCACTTCGGAAATGGATTTTGCCCCAGTTTTCCACGCCGCTCCTGCTCGTCCGCGACCCGATCGTGCTCCTGATTTACGCCCTCGCGATCCGGGCGTGGATTTTTCCCCAGAACGTTTGGGTGATAACGCTGGAAATTCTGGCCGTGCTCTTTTGGGCAACCGGGATCCTCGTGATGTCCCCCTACTTTCCGTTTAGGACGGTGCTCTTGGTGACCGGCTACGGGATGAGGTCGAATTTTCTGCATTTACCATTGATTTTTATTCTTCCCGCGGTGCTCGATCTCGAAGACGTCAAGCGGATCGGCTGGTGGACTATGGTAAGCATGATCCCGATGGCGCTCCTCATGGCGGTCCAATTTGCGGTCGGCCCTGATTCGATCCTCAACGTTGCCGCCGGGGGCGAGGGCCATCAAATCCACGCGAGTGTCGGACGGGTGCGGCCGCCGGGCGTGTTCTCGTTTGTCTCCGGCTCGATTTATTACGCCAGCGCGACGACGGCATTTCTGCTCTACGCGGTGATGGCCAGGCTCCACTACAAGGCATGGCTGCTCTGCAGCTCGACCGCCGCGCTCATTCTGGCTCTGGGTGTTTCCGGCAGCCGCTCCGCGGTCCTCGCAGTGTTGGTGGTGGTTGCTTCCCTGATCACGGTCCTGGCGGTTCGTCCAACCATGGTCAATCGTTTCGTCCGACAGGTCGTCGTGGGGATTATCTTGCTTTGGGCAGTGAGTCATCTTTCGCTCTTTCGCCAGGGGATCGATGTCCTGACCAATCGCTTCACCGAATCCGCCGACGAAATTTCGGTGGTCGACGGTCTTCTCCTGCGATTGTTGGACAGCTTCACCGAAGCCTTCGGGGTTTTGAGTCAGGCGCCGCTCGGCGGGCACGGGCTGGGCGTGGGCACGATGGGAGGCGCCGCTCTACTCACGGGTGAGGCCGGGTTTTTGCTCGCGGAGAACGAGTGGACGCGCATCCTCCTGGAGAGCGGCCCAGTGCTTGGCCTCGGGTTCATTCTCTGGCGAGCGGCACTGACAGTGAAGCTCGGCTGGTTCTCGTTAGGTCAACTCCGTGCGGGCAACACGCTTCCCCTCTTTCTTTTCAGTGCCGGGATTTTTCTCGTCTTACAGGGAACGTTCGGGCAGCCAACCAGCCTCGGTTTTGCGGTTGTCTTTGCCGGGCTGTGTCTCTCGGCTGGTCTGAAAGAACCGGAGACGGCGCCGGAAACTCATGAGCCAAAGGGCGAGCCGCCGACTCCGCCCATCCGTCGGCGCTCTCCCCACGCTGATCGGCTGCACCGACCCAGGCCGCGCTTTGGGCTAGATCATGGTTCTCCTGGTCGGTAATTACCCCATCGATCGCCAGCAGAGCATGCAGCGTTTCGCGCGCATGATGCTGGAGGGCTTGAGAGCGGCCGGGATTCCAGCAGAATTGATCCAACCGCCGGCTGTTTTCGGGCGGGTCCGGTTTGCCGGCAAATTCGTCGGCAAGTGGCTCGGATATCTGGACAAGTTTGTTCTCTTTCCACCGGTCCTGCAGCGAAGGATGAGAAACGGAGTTGAGCTGGTTCACATTTGCGACCACTCCAACGCGATGTACGGCAGTTGGGCGCGGCCTCGCCCCGTGGTTGTGACCTGCCACGACTTGCTCGCGGTTCGCGGGGCGCTGGGCGAGGTGCCCGACACGCCCGCTTCGCCCGCCGGAAAATATTTGCAACGCTGGATCCTCGGTGGGCTGGGCCAGATGAGCGCGGTCGTTTGCGTCTCAAATGCCACCCTGCGAGACGTCCAACGACTCGTTAGGCGAAAGAACGGAGTCCCACAACTCCTTCTCATCTCCTGCGGGTTAAACTATCCCTACCAAAAACAGGAACCGGCGTGCGCCCGCCGGTTCCTCGCCGCCATCCCTGCCCTGGCCAGCGGTCGTCCCTTTGTCATGCATGTCGGTTCCAATCTCAGAACAAAAAATCGCGAGGGCGTGTTGCGGATTTTCGCCCGAACGAAAAACGATTGGGAGGGGCTGTTGGTTTTCGCGGGCCAAAAACTCACACCCGCGACAAGATCGTTGGGCCAGGCCCTTGGGATCGACGACCGCGTCGTGGAGGTCGAAGGACCTTCCAATGAGATGCTCGAGGCACTCTATAGCTTGGCCCTCGGCCTGCTATTTCCCTCGCGCTTTGAGGGATTTGGCGCGCCCATTATCGAGGCCCAAGCCTGCGGCTGCCCCGTTATCTGCGCCGACCGGGAGCCGATGTCGGATGTTGCCGGGGAAGGCGGCTTGACCGCGCCGGTCGAAGATGAAGCGGCCATGGCAGCTCATCTTCTCCGCCTGCTCGATCCGGGAGAGCGTGCCCGCTGGAGCGAACGAAGTTTGCGGAATCTCGAGCGCTTTCGGACCGACGTTATGATCAAGAGTTACATCGACCTTTATCGGTCGCTGGGGGCTCCAGTTTAGCTCGAGGACATGTGTGGGATTGCGGCTCATTTTAGTTTCGGCCCGCCCGCCACATCCCTCGACCTGGCTTGCATTGCCCACCGTGGCCCAGACGCCGAGGGCGAATGGACGTCGCCCGACCAACGCTGTTGGTTAGGCAACACCCGCCTTGCGATTCTCGATCTCTCGCCCGCCGGGGCGCAGCCGATGATCGACCCGGAGACCGGCAACGCGATCGTCATCAATGGCGAGATTTACAATCATCGCGAGCTTCGCGCGGCGTTGGGTGTGCGGGCATGGCGCGGGACGAGTGACACCGAGACGGTCTTGGCCGGCTACGCCCGCTGGGGCAACGGGGTGGTTGAGCGGTTGAAGGGAATGTTTGCCTTCGCCATCTACGATCAGGCGCGCGGGCAATTGTTTGTCGCGCGCGACCGGCTCGGGATTAAACCGCTCTATTACCGGCTCGATCCCGATGGGCTCCAGCTTGCCTCGGAGGTGAAAGTGCTGCGGCGGCCGAAGGACGTTCCGACTCCCGCGGCGCTCGCCGCCTATCTGCAATGGGGCGCCTGCCCGGAAGAACTGCTCCTTTACCCGCAGATCAAGGTCCTGCCCGCGAGCTCCTGCCTAACGATCGAAACAGACGGCAAACTCGAATTTTCGCGCTACTGGCCGGCGACGAAGAGATTCTCCTCCTCCGCGCAGTCCGCTCCGCAAAAGGTTCGTGCGCTACTCGAGCAATCGGTGGAAGAGCACCTTCTTTCCGATGTTCCGGTCGCCAGCTTTCTCAGTGGCGGGATCGATTCCTCGATTGTCACCGCTCTGGCCGCGCAAAAACTCGGATCCCAACTGCAAACTTTCACCGTCGGGTTCAATCTCGCCGGCTTCGATGAAAGTGCGGTCGCGCAACAGGTCGCGCGACGCTATGGAACAACGCACGATCGCATCCAGCTTTCCGAAGACGAGGTGATCGACTCGGTGCAGGAAGCGATCGAGCATCTCGATCTGCCCTCGGCCGATGCGATCAACACCTACATTGTTTCACGGGCCGTGGCGCAACGCGGGGTCAAGGTCGCCCTCTCCGGCCTGGGGGGCGATGAGCTTTTTGGCGGTTATCCGACTTTTCGCGATGTGCCCCGACTGCGCTGGCTGGCGCGCGTCCCGGCTTTCGTTCGCCGCTTTCTCGGCGAACGCCTGGCGGACCTGCCGAACGAGATCGATGCGGCCCGACTGGCTCTTTGGCGGCGTCGCTTTTTCACCGGTGCGATGCTGGCCGGAGCGGGCTTGCCTAACGAGACCGCGAGTTGCGATCCGCCGATCGATTTGCCAGACGATTTTGCCCGGATCAGCTGGGCCGAGCTGACCGGTTACATGCGACGAATGCTTCTGCGTGATTCCGATCAGATGAGCATGGCAGTCTCGCTCGAGTTGCGCGTGCCGTTTCTCGATCACGAGCTGGTCGAGTATTCGTTAGGCCTGCCCGCCAGGGAAAAACAGCGCCACGGCGGCAGCAAAGGACTCCTGGTCGAAGCCTGTCGCGACCTGCTCCCGCCCGTTGTTTACCAGCGCCACAAAACCGGATTCGAGTTGCCCATGCGGGCTTGGATGAAAGGACCGCTCGCTCCTTTTGTCGCGGAAGGTTTACGCGAGATTATTTCGCAACAACTCCTCCCCGAGCCGTTCGTTGCGCAACTACGGGAGCACTTTGAACGCGGGCAGCTGCATTGGACGCGGCTCTGGAGCGTGGTTGTTCTTGCCCATTTTGTCCGGCGCAATCAGCCTCTTCCCCATCCGGATGAGAATCTTGCGTTGCATCCACTCGCTTGATCCGGCGATCGGGGGCCCGCTCGAATCGCTCAAGCAATCGACCCTCGTTCTCGCTCAGCGCGGTCATCAGGTCGAAGTGGCCTGTCTCGATGGGCCGGATGCTCCCGGGGTAAAAGAATTTCCCTGTAGGGTGCACGCGCTCGGGCCGGGCCGGAGCGGTTATGGTTATTCATCGCGATTTGTTCCGTGGGTGCGGGAGCATCGGAAAGAATTCGATTCCATCCTTGTGCACGGGATCTGGCAATTTCACAGCTTCGGGGTCTGGCGCGCTCTGCACCAGACCGATACGCCCTACTTTGTTTTCCCTCACGGAATGCTCGATCCCTGGTTCAATCGCACCTATCCCCTCAAGCATCTCAAGAAGCTGCTCTATTGGCCGTGGGCCGAGTATCGCGTTCTGCGCGATGCCGCCGCGGTCCTTTTTACCTCGGAAGAAGAGCGCCGCCTGGCCCGCGAATCGTTTTCCCTCTACTGCTGCCGGGAGGTGGTGGTGAACTACGGGACCGCCGCGCCCGCAGTCGATCTTTTTCGCGCGCGCGAAAATTTTCTCACTGCTTTTCCACAATTGCTGGACCGGAAGTTTCTTCTCTTTCTCGGGCGACTGCACGAGAAGAAAGGGGTGGAGGAATTGATTCAAGCCTGGGCGAATTTTTCCGATCGACTGCTCCTCCTCGCCGGGCCGTGTGCGAATGGCGATTACCTCCAACATCTGCACCGCCTGACGAACGAACTGCGGATCGCCCAACGCGTTCTCTTTTCCGGAATGCTGCGGGGCGAGCAAAAGTGGGGCGCGTTCGGCGCGGCCGAGGCTTTCATCCTGCCTTCGCACCAGGAAAATTTTGGGATCGCGATCGCCGAGGCGCTGGCTTGCGGCAAGCCGGTGCTGATTTCGAACAAGATCAACATCTGGCGCGAAATTTTGGAGGATGGCTGCGGATTTGTGGAAGACGACGACCTGGCTGGAACGACCCGCTTGCTCGAACGCTGGCGCGCTACTCCGGAGAGCGAGCGCGCCGCGATGAGCGAACGAGCGCGTGCATGTTTCGCGAAGCGTTTCGAGATTAACCGCGCGGTCGATTCTCTGATTCACGTTTTGGAGGAGCACGCCTGATGGAACCGTTGAGAAATGTCGATCCCCAGCAGGGATCGCAATTCGCTTCGCCCTGGCCCGCCGGCAATCGCATTCTGCGGCTGCTTTGGGAAATCTGCTGGGCTTCGCTCTGCGCATGGACTCCCAAGCCGGCGAATCCCTGGCGGTTATTCTGGCTCCGTCTTTTCGGCGCCCGGATCGATGGGACGCCCTTCGTGCATCAGCGCGCGCGGATCGCCATCCCGTGGTACTTGACTTTGCACGATCGGGCTTGTCTTGGAGATCGGGCAAACGCCTACACCCTGGGCGAGATCGAGATCGGGACGCGCGCCACGGTTGCCCAGGAAGCTTATCTCTGCACCGGCACCCATGATTTCTCGCATCCGGCTCTCCCGCTCACGGTCGCGAAAATCACGATTGGGGACGATGCCTTCATCGGCGCGCGCGCGTTCATCATGCCGGGGGTAACGATCGGCGCCCGAGCGATTGTGGGCGCAGGCTCGGTCGTGACTCGCGATGTGCCGGAAGGAGTAATTGCGGGGGGAAATCCTTGTCGAGTCCTGCGGTCGCGAAACGTGTAACGATTCACGATTCTCGATTCACGAGTCTCCTAACGTTCCTGGCTCACCCATTGAGCGGCATAGCGGACAACGTCTCGCGCGCTCCCGACCCCGAGTTTTTCCTTAATGTTGGCTCGGTGGGCTTCGACGGTCTTTTTGCTCAGGTGCAGCTCGCGCGCGATCTCGTGCATGTCGTGGCCTTCGCCAATGAGCTGGAAGATTTCCAATTCCCTATCGGTGAGCCGTTCCACTGCGCTGCGCGCTTCGCCGCTGCCGTGGATATGATCGAAAAGCATCCGCTTGGTCATGGAATCGCTGATGTACATTTCGCCCCCGATGACACTGCGCACCGCCTGGAGAATGGAATCGAGCGCTTCCGATTTCATGACATAGCCGCGCGCCCCGGCCCGCAAGGCGCGCTCGGCATAAAGCGCCTCGTCATGCATGGAGACGACGAGCACTGGGAGATCGGGAAATTCCGCCCGGAGCGATTTAGTCAGCTCGATCCCGTTCGCCCCGCCGCGCAGGCCGACGTCGACCACCGCCAGATCGAAGCGCTGAGCGCGGACCGCGTCGAGCGCTTCGCCGCTGTTGCCCGCTTCGGCTTTGACTTGGAGATCATCCTGCGAATCAAGCATCTGGCTCATCCCCTTACGAAAGAGCGGATGATCATCCACCAGGAGGATGGCGCTCTTTTTATCTCCAGCTTTTTTGGCAGTAGGCTTTTTCAACGATCTCCCAGAATGGCCGCCCCGAGGCAGCCTCCGCTCTTACTATCGCAGAAAAAGCCCTCACGCGGATGTCCAGAAGTGCAAAGGCGAGGCAAAGGGAAATCATTCTTTCCTCGCAGTTCGATAAAACGCGAGGGGGGCCCAGACCGCGTTCGCCTAATGAAGGCGTAGGAATTTTTTCTAAGAGAAGAAATCTCAGAAGCAGGACACAGGGGGGGCCTTTGTTGCGCACATGCGGGGAACCAATGACCGCTGGGGCCCGCGGCGAAACTGAATGCGAACCCAATGGCAACACGATTTCATGAAACCGGAGTCCTCAAAACTGCTAAAGAGGCATCGGAATTCCTCGCGAAATTCGATCTGGAAGAAATGGCTACGAGAAAAACCGCCAAGACGAGCAAGCGAACGGTGGTCGAACCGCACCCGGGCGATCGGCGATATGCCCGTCGCAACAAAAAGGGTGAATTCAAAAAACAGGTGAAAGTCGGCCGCTCCCTGGCAGCCGATCGCCGGCGCAAGGCAAAAGCAAAAGTGCCGAAGGGGCAGGGCGACCGGGGCGACGTGGAAGGCTGAGATCTTCCCTGCGAATTGAGCACGAGTCGGGGCAAAAAAAAATTACCGCCCCCCACACCCGAAAGGCATGAAGGGCGGCTGTTCCCCCCAGAACGTCATCTTTCTGCATCCGTGTCGCGAGTTTTGCAAATGGAAAATGGTAACGCGTCCGTTGTGGGTCGCAGCGGCGTTTTAGCCAGCGCATGGATGAAATGCCCGCTGGTACCTGAAGGTGAATTTTTGCCAAGGACCTTATGATAAACACAACGCCCTACTGGCTCGCCGATTCATCCGCTCGGCGCTACCCGGTCCTTTCCAAGGCCCTGACGGTGGACGCACTGATCGTTGGTGGCGGTCTCACTGGGGTCACGACCGCTTATCTCTTGCGTCGCGCCGGCCTGAGCGTAGCTCTGGTTGAACGCGACCGTATCGCCCACGCCGATACTGGTCACACCACCGCGCATCTTACCGCTGTCACTGACTTGCGTCTCGAGGAGCTAGTGGAGAACTTTGGCCGCGATCATGCCCAGGCAGTCTGGGATGCGGGCGCGGCCGCAATCGAGCAGATCGAAGAAATCATTCGACTCGAACAAATTTCCTGCGAGTTCAACCGGGTTCCCGGTTATCTGCATGCGCCGCAGACGGGTGGTGACACGCTGAGCGAGCGCGAGCGCTTTCGGTCGGAGGCGAAACTCGCGAATGATTTCGGGTTCGACGCCGAATACCTCGAAGCGGTTCCTCACATGAAGCGGCCCGGGATTCGCATTTCCGATCAGGCGCTTTTTCATCCGGTGAAATATCTAAGCGCGCTGGCGGAACGAATTGCCGGCGACAACAGTTTCGTTTTTGAAGAAAGCGAGGCGAAAGAGTTCGACGAGCAAAAGCGGCGGGCAAAAGTAAACGGCTATTGGATCAACTATGGCGTCGTTATTCTTGCGACGCACAATCCACTCATTGGCGAAGCGGGAGCGATCAGCGCAACGGCTTTCCAGACGAAGCTGGCTCTTTATACCACTTACGCGGTGGGAGCCCGCGTTCCCAGTGGCTCGATTCCGCGCGCCTCATTTTGGGATACAAACGACCCGTACCAATATTTGCGCGTTCACCGGCAGGACGGGGAAGATTACGCCATCCTCGGGGGTGAAGATCACAAGACCGGCCAGGTCGAAAGAACCGAATCGCGCTACGAGCGTCTGGAAACGGCTCTGCGGCAAATCGCGCCCGAGGCAATCGTCGATCATCGCTGGTCGGGCCAGGTAATCGAGACGAATGACGGCCTGCCGTTTATCGGCGAGTTCAGCCCGGGGCAATTCATCGCCACCGGATTTGCAGGCAACGGCATGACCTTTGGAACCTTGAGCGCCATGATGGCGACGGACTGGGCGGCGAGGAAGAAGAATCCTTGGAGCGACTTGTTTGCTCCCTCGCGCAAGAAGATCAAAGGCGGCGCCTGGGATTATCTCAAAGAGAACGTCGATTACCCGTACTATCTCGCCAAGACTCGGCTGACCCCGGCGGAAGGCAAGTCGCTCTCCGAGTTGGCCCCGGGGGAGGGAAAAATACTCAGGCTCAAAGGCAGGAAGATGGCCGTTTACCGGGATGCGAGCGGCCGGGTGCAGAAACGTTCCGCGACCTGCACCCACATGGGATGCATCGTGCGCTGGAATTCCGCCGAGACAACCTGGGACTGCCCTTGTCACGGCTCGCGTTTTCGGACTGACGGCAGTGTTATCTCCGGGCCTGCCGAGAGCCCGCTCGCAGAATAGACCAGGTTTATTCGCCGCGCAGGGTGCAGGTGACGGTTGTCCCGCGGCCCGGATGCGATTCGATCATTAGTTGGGCGGCCACGACGTGCGCCCGGTAGTTCATAATGTCCAGTCCCATCCCTCGGGTGACTTTGTCGCTGGCGAATCCGGTGCCGTTGTCTTTCACCGAAAGGATGAGATTGCGGCGGGTGCGCTCGAGGCGAATCGCCACCTCGGTCGCCTTGCCGTTCTTGATCGCGTTCGTGACCGCTTCCTGGGCGATGCGGTAAAGATTGAGGGAAACGGCTTCATCGGGAATCCGCACCTGGCGTGGACATTCGAAGCGGCAGACGACGTGGCTGTCGCTGCGGCGGAAGGCAAGATCGCGAAGGGCTTCGCTGAGACCGACGCTGGTCACCTCGACCGGGTGAAGACCGCGGGCCAGATCGCGAGCGAGAGAAACGTTGGCGTTAACCATCTGTGCGGACTCGGAAAAAAGGGCGGCCTGCTCGGGGTTCGATTTCTCCAGAGTCTGCGCTTTGCTCTGGAGAAGAAAGGCAGCCGCGGCCAGCTCCTGGCAGAGGCTGTCATGCAGGTCCTGACCAATCCGCCGTTTCTCGCGCTCGCTGATGAGGAGGACTTGAGTTTCAAGCTGGCGACGGCGCTCGGCTGCTTTCTGGAGCAGTTGGTTCGCGTTGCTTAGTTCTTTCGTTCGCTCCTGGACCCGCCGCTCGAGATCGTCGTGCGCCTGTTGCAGGGCTTCGGCGGCATGGCGGTCGAGCGTGGCGTCGCGCGCGACTTTGGCAAAACCGCGAACCACCCCCGGGCTTTCGTCGAGGCGATGCATCGCGCCCTCGACCCAGATGCGGCTGCCATCCTTGCGCAGATGCCAGCGGTTGTCGGCCGCGACCCCTTTGCGGAGCGATGTCTTTATCTCGCGCTCGACCTGGCCCCCTTTGCGGTCTTCCGGAGTAAAAATAAGGTTGCCGCTCTTGCCGAGCGCTTCCCGCGCTTTCCAGCCAAACACGCGCTCGGCGCCTTTACTCCAATAGGTGATGGTGTTGGAGGGATCGAGCAAGAACATGGCGTACTCGCGCGCACCTTCGACCAGAAGTCGGAAACGTTCTTCCGACTCGCGCAGCTCGTCCAGCGCTCGGAAACGTTCGATGGCAAGGGCCAGCTGACCCGAGAGGGTGAGAGCGGCCGTCTGGTCGCGTTCGTCCAGGGCATGGGCCCGATCCCAGCACAGGGTAAACTTGCCGATCAAGCGGCCTTCGTTGAGGAGCGGAATGTAACCGCAGGAGACGATTCCTTCCCCGCGAATCGCTTTTTTCAGTCGGGCCGGGAGATGGGAGGCAGCGATATCGCTCAGCCAGATCGACTGTGGGTTTCTCGTCTTCTGATTCCAGGGTGAATGACCATCGACCGCCTTGCAATAGGTTTCGGAAACCCCGCGGCCGGCGACGTAACGCATTCGACCACGATGATCGAAAAGGAGAATCGTGGCGCGATCACACTCGACCGCTTCAGTGACGGCCTCGAGTGCCGCCTCATAGATATCGTCGAGGGATTCGGCTTCATGCCAGCGCTGAACGAATTGATGAATCGCGTACTGCTGTTGCTCTGCGCGCTTGCGCTCCGTCAGGTCGACGATCGCGGTTTGGAATAGTTGCGCGCCAGCTCGCGCGGCCGGGCTGATGGAACTGGAAAGCAAAGCGTGGCGGATTTTTCCGCTCCGGCGACGCAGCCGCAGCTCGGTCTCGACCGGGGTTTGACCGTGTCGACATCCGTTCAGATGATTGAGGAAAAGCGGGACGTCTTGAGGATGGACAAAGAGGGCAAACGGACTGCCGATGATTCGATCCCGCGCACAGTCCAGGAGGTTAACGGCCGCGAGGTTGGCTTCTTCGACCCGGCCCGAACGGTTGAAGCTCGCGTAAGCAATGGGCGCGAGATCGAAGAGCTCCGCATAGCGCTCGAGCACCGTCTCCGTTTCACGCTTCGGACCAAGCAGTAACGGAGGAGCCGGAGAAGCGATTTTTCTGTTTCTTCTCAGCGCGCCTCGTGCGCCGATAGCGGCGGGCTTTGTGAGGCGCCTTTTGCTAGCTTTCATGCTGCTGAAAAGATTTCGCAGCGAAGAGGGCGAATGGCCTCGACAAGTAAAGCGGGCGGCGGCTAGACACGCGAGTTTTTCAGCAGCCGGTCAAGACCGGAGGCGCGCGATATCTTTTTTCCGCCGATATCGACCAGGGTGATGACTGCGCCGTCGATCTTGTTATCGGCGGTGCGATAGGGCCTGATCCGAAGAGAATATTCCTGGCCGTCCCGGTCTCGAACGAGGCGCTCGCGCGGCTCGAGGCTCTCGACCACATCGCGAAGAATTTTTTCCAAGTCAGGGACCTCGATGTTCGGCTTAAAATCGGTGATCGGCCGGTCGACGTCGCTTTGCAAAATATTAAAAATCTTGCGCGCCGCCGGTGTGACCCGGCGAACGGTAAGGGTGTTATCCACCATCACGATGGGCAACTGAATGCTGGCGAGCAGATTGCTCAGGTCGCTGTTCATCTGCATCATCTCCAGATTCCGGTTGCTCAGTTCCTCGTTGAGAGTGGTCAGTTCCTCGTTAGTCGATTGCAGCTCTTCCTTCGCCGTCTCGAGTTCTTCGTTGGTCGATTGCAACTCCTCATTGCTTGATTCGATCTCCTCATTGGCCGACTTCAATTCTTCGTTGGTCGCTTCCTGTTCTTCGATGATGGCCTGAAGCGATTCCTTCGAGGCAGCCAGTTGTCGCCGCAGTTCGTTCACTTCGCGTTCCCGCGCCGTCTTGCCCAGGGCAGTGGGCAACATCGGGGGTTTCGCCCCCTCGGTTTGCTCGTCGAAAATAATCAGCATCCAAGGCTTCTCCGAGGACCTGATCTTGAACGGCACTACCTGGATGTTTACCTCGCAGGTCTTGCCTTCCAATTTCACCAGCACACGCTCTCGGCGCGCGGGTTTCTTTGATTTCACGGCGCGGTGAATCGCGCTGCGCAAATCGGGGGCCAGGCTCGGCTTCACAATCTGCAGGAGCTCGAGACTGGCCGGCCCGGGCGGGTGCTCGAGAAAAGTGTCGGTCCGTCCGCGAAATTGTCGCACGTGCAAATCAGAATCGGTCACCACCGCCGCCGGCGCGTAGGCGCTGAGAATAATGCGATCGGCCGTTTGTAAAAGCTGGCCGCTGACGGTCGTATCCATCGCCGCGGCTTTCGGGTCGATCCGGGTCCCGCCCCGATAGGCGCCTACCGGCAAAGGCGGGGTGGGGACATTGCGTTTCCGGTAAATTTTGTGCCTTTTGTCCACCAACTCGAAGAGATCCTCGAAGCCGCCGACCGACTCGGCCGGGCCGAGGATGAGGATGCCGTCCGGGCGCAGAGCGTAGTGAAATTGCGGGAAACAGCGCTTGTGCAATTCCGGCCCGAGATAGATCAGGACGTTGCGGCAACTGATGAGGTCGATCCGGGAAAATGGCGGATCGGCGGTGATATTCTGCCGGGCAAAGGTGCACAGATCGCGCACGCTGCGATTGATCTGATACATGCTGTCGCGTTTGGTAAAAAAACGCTTCAACCGCGCCGGCGAAACATCCCGCTCGATCGCTCCAGAATAAATGCCGGCCCGCGCATGTTCGATCGCGAATTCGCTCAGGTCGGTGCCGAAGATCTGGATCCGCGCGGCGGCCGCGCCTTCTCCGAGCGTTTCCAGAATGCAGATGGTGAGGGAATAGACCTCCTCGCCGCTGGCGCAACCGGGGACCCAGACGCGCAGTTCGCCCGGGCGATCTTTTCTTTTCAAGAGTGAAGGTAGAATTTTTCTCCGGAGCGCGAGGAAGAGACCGGTGTCCCGAAAGAATTGGGTCACGTTGATAAGCAGGTCGGCGAAGAGAGCTTCGATTTCTTTGTCGTTGTCGCGCAAAAACCGTGCGTAGTGCCCGAGCCGCTCCATCCGGTGCAGCGCCATCCGTCGTTGGATGCGGCGATGAAGGGTGGAATGTTTGTAGCTGCTGAAATCGACCCCGGTGGTTTTTTTCAGAGAAAGAAAAATCCGCCCGAGCGCGTCTGCGTGCTTATACGCCAGTTGTTCTTCCGCGTCGTTCAGCGGCCGGCGAATGTAGGGATGCGTCGCGATCCGCTTGATTTCGCGCGCAATCTCGCGCGGCGGCAGAATGGTATCGACGAAGCCGGCGCGAATCGCGCTCATCGGCATGGCGTCGAACTTTGCCGTCTCTGGTTTTTGCGCGAAAGTCAGCCCGCCGGCGGCTTTGATCGCGCGCAGGCCGGCGGTGCCGTCGGTGCCCGTGCCGGAAAGCAGCACGCCGATGGCGCGCGAACCGCGCATTTCGGCGAGCGATTCAAAAAAATGGTTGATCGCTAGATTGCGCGTTTCCGTCCGGCCGACGAGGGCGAGCGAACCGGCCTTGCAAATGAGACATTTGTTAGGCGGCTGCACATAAACAGTGTTGGGCTGAATTTCGGTCGTTCCCTGGACTTCGACCACCGGCATGCTGGTGGCGCGGCTTAACAAACTGGGCAGGCGGCTGGCATGATGCGGGTCGAGATGTTGCACGATGGCAAAGGCCATCCCGTTTCTCCCCGGCAACTCGTGCAACAACTCCATCGCGGCTTCAAACCCGCCGGCCGATCCCCCGATCCCCACGATCGGACATGCATGATCGTCGTCGTTCGGCGCCTTGTGCGTTCGCTTCTTCTCCGGCTTTTTCTTGGGGCGGGCAGAAGATTTCCTGCGCTTTTTGGTGGAAGCACTCACCGCTCGCTCATCTTGCGGCTGCGAGGCACTTAGTTCAAGAGCCTTCGTTGAATGTCCCCTAGAAAAACGGGCCCCTGCCGACCGCTGCCCCTTTCTCGCTGAGACCGGCGCGAAGGAGTTTCGTCAATCCCCTACAGCTTCGAGACGTTCCAATTTCGATCCTTCTCGGAGGTCATGGCATGCCCAAGCGCAATATTATCGTCATCGGCGCCTCTGCCGGCGGAGTTGAAGCACTGCGGACCCTGACCAGCCATTTGCCTAACGATTTGGCCGCGGCCGTTTTCGTGGTCATGCACATCGGCAGTGAGAGCGCCTTGCCCGAAATCTTGACGCGGGCCGGCAGGTTGCCCGCAGTGCGCGCGGAAAATAACCGGCCCTACCATCGCGGTTGCATCTATTGCGCTCCGGCCCAGTATCATCTCCTGCTCAAGAATCATCACATGGTCCTGACCCGTGGGCCGCGCGAGAATGGCCATCGGCCCTCGGTCGACGTCCTCTTTCGCAGCGCGGCGCGGGAGCATCGTTCCCGCGTCATCGGTGTCGTTTTGAGCGGCGGACTCGATGACGGCACGGCCGGTTTATTTGCCATCAAAGCGCGCGGCGGAGTCGCGATCGTGCAGGATCCCGAGGAAGCAATCACGCCCGACATGCCGGAGAACGCGCTCCGGATGGTGGAGGTGGATTTTTGTCTCCCGCTCCACCAGATCTCCGAGGTCTTGGCGGCGTTGGTTGAAGGCAAAGCCACCAACACGACCGAGTCTCCTCACGGAGGAAACAATATGGATCAACCCGCAAACGCCACCGACCCGAAGGATTATCCTAATGGCGAGCAGATTCCGCTTGGCTGTCCGGACTGCGGCGGCCCACTTTTTGAAGTGAAGGAAGGCCAGCTGGCCCGTTTCCAATGTCTTGTCGGGCATGGATTTTCCCCCGAGAGCCTGAGCGAACAGCACAGCGACGCGCTCGAACGCGCGCTCTGGATCGCGATGCGCGCCTTGAAGGAGCGCTCCGTGCTGCATCAGAAACTGCTCGAGCGCAAGCGCAATCGCGGCGAGCGAGAACTTGATCGTCGGCTCGAAGAATCGATCACCACTGCGGAAAAGGACCTGAAGCTGTTGCGGGAAATCCTCGACCGGGTGTAGTTTGGCGGGGCGCGATTCCCGGCGGCCGCGAGCGGGAAATCCAAGGGCTGAACTGTTCCGAGGCCGTTTAGCCTTGCTCGCCCCGAGCAAGGAGCGTCTGTGCGCGTTCCAAATCGGCCGGAACGCCGATATCGATGAAGAGGCCCCGGGAGATGTGCCCGTAAATTCTGCCTTCAGTCAGCAGTTGCGGAAAAACGTCGCGCTCCAGGGAAATTATCTTTCCCTTGGGCAGGCTGGAGACGATCGCCTTTTCCATGAAGTAAACACCCCCATTGATGAGGCCCGGTCCGGCGCGCGATCCTTTTTCGATGAACCCGATGACCCGCTCCTCCGCATCGGCGGTCACGCTGCCGTAGCGACCTACCTCCGGCATCGCCTGAAGGATCATGACCAATCGGGCGCGCTTTCGCGCAAACAGCTCCTGCATCGCCGCCAGGTTCCACTCGATGTAACTGTCGCCGTTGAGCACAACGACCGGATCGCTCAGCAACGGCTCGGCCAGCTTAAGCGCGCCGCCGGTCCCGAGCGGTTCTCTTTCCCGGGAATAACGAATGGTCAGCCCGAGACCTGCGCCGTCGCGAAAATAGCTCTCGATTTGCTCGGCCCGGTAACCGGTTCCCAGCACCACCTCGCGAATGCCCTCCGCCTGCAACTGGCGAAGCAACAGCTCGAGAAACGGCATCCCCGCGACCAGTGCCATCGATTTCGGCCGATCGTTCAGGACCGGGCGCAACCGTGTTCCCAACCCGCCGCAGAGGACGAACGCGCGGAGATTGGCGGCCGGTTCGATCATGATCGCGGCTGCATTTAACCCGGTTCAATCGCGTTCGCAAAAGAGGGCAATCCGGAGTATGTTGTGCCTCCCTAAATATGGATCAATTGGTCATTAACGATTTACATGTTTCGATCGGCGAACAGGAAATCATCCGCGGACTGAGCCTCGCCGTGCCCAAGGGTGAAGTGCACGCCATCATGGGTCCGAACGGTTCCGGAAAAAGCACCCTTGCCAAGGTGCTCGCGGGTCACCCCGACTACGTCGTCGCTGCCGGTTCGGTCACGATGGACGGCGAAAATGTGCTCGATCTCGAGCCGGACGAGCGCGCCCGCAAAGGGTTGTTCATGGCCTTTCAGTACCCGAGCGAAATCCCCGGCGTGACGATTGCTAATTTCCTCCGGGCGGCGATTCAGGCGCGATTGCCGGAAGGCGAAGAGCTCGAGGCGACCGAGTACTACGAAAAGCTTTACGGAAAGATGGACGCGCTCGAGATCCCGCGGGCCTTCACCTCGCGCTCGGTTAACGAAGGCTTCTCCGGCGGCGAGAAAAAGCGCTGCGAGATTTTGCAAATGGCAATGCTCGACCCGACCTATGCGGTGCTCGACGAGACCGATAGCGGCCTCGACATCGACGCGCTCAAAGTGGTCGCCAACGGCGTGAACGCCTTGCGCGGCCCGGGTCGCGGGATTCTTTTGATCACGCACTATCAGCGACTTTTAAACTACATCGTGCCCGACCATGTTCACGTTATGGTCCAGGGCCGAATCGAGTTGAGCGGCGATAAGGAGCTCGCACTCCAGCTTGAGGAAAAAGGCTACGACTGGGTGAAGGAGGAAGCGGCCGAACCCGCGCTTGCCTGAATGAAAAACAACTCCTGCCTCTTTCTCTCGGTCATCATCGGAGCGAGCGAGAGCAAGAGAATGAGCAGGAGAAAGAAGAGGAGGAAAATCTATGGTTAAGGAAAACCAGACTCTCGATATCGAACGCAATAAAGGCGATTTCTTTTACCCGGAGACCCATACCCACGACGCCGGTATCGGTCTAAGCGAGAAGACGATTCAGTACATCTCGGATGTGAAGGAGGAAGACGATTGGGTGCGCCAATTCCGGCTCAACGCCCTTCGCACTTTTCTCAGCAAACCGCTCCCGACCCACTGGGCGAGCAGGGACCTCGAAGCGATCAATTTCGACAAGATCCGCTACTACCTTAGTGGCGGAGTGCAGCCGAAGCGGAGTTGGGATGAAGTGCCCGAAGACGTCAAGCGAACCTTCGAGCGGCTCGGCATCCCCGAGCAGGAACGAAAATTTCTTGCTGGCGTTGAAGCCCAGTTCGACAGCGAGGCGGTCTACTCGAACATCAAAAAAGCCGTCGGGGAACAGGGAGTAATATTCGTCGGCAGCGCCGAGGGATTGAAGAAGCACCCGGAGATTTTTCGGAAATGGTTCGGCAAGGTCATCCCAACGGGGGACAACAAATTCAGCGCGCTCAACAGCGCGGTCTTCAGCGGCGGCTCGTTCATTTACGTTCCACCGGGAGTAAAAGTGAAACACCCGCTCCAGGCCTACTTCCGGATCAACGCCGAGAACTTTGGACAGTTCGAGCGCACCCTCATCATCGCCGACGAAGGCTCGGAAGTGACATATATGGAAGGCTGCACCGCGCCGAAGTTTAACACCGCTACTTTGCACAGCGCGGTCGTGGAATTGGTCGCGCTCAAGGGCGCCAAGATTCAGTACATCACGGTCCAAAACTGGTCGAACAACGTTTTCAACCTCGTGACCAAGCGCGGCCTGGCCCACGAAGACGCGGAAGTGAAATGGATCGATTGCAACATCGGTTCGCGCCTGACCATGAAATATCCCGGCGTTGTCATGCGCGGCCGCAAAGCGCGCGGGGAAGTTCTCTCCATCGCCCTTGCCGGCGACGGCCAGCACCAGGATACCGGTGCCAAGATGGTCCACGCTGCGGATGAAACGACGAGCAACATCATCTCCAAAAGCATCTCCATCGGCACCGGGCGCGCCACTTATCGCGGCTTGGTCCACGTCCCGAAGCATCTCAAGCATTGCAAGAACAACACCGAGTGCGACGCCCTCCTCATCAACGCCAGCAGCCGCACTGACACCTATCCCGCGATCACGGTGCGCGGCACGGGCAACGCGGTCCAGCACGAGGCGAGCGTCAGCCAGGTCAGCGCCGAGCAAATCTTCTACATGCAACAGCGCGGACTCACCGAGGCTCAGGCCATGAGTCTGAGCGTGAACGGCTTCGTCAACGATCTCGTTAGGCAATTCCCGATGGAATACAGCGTCGAGCTGAAACGCCTGATCGAACTGGAGATGGAAGGCTCGGTTGGTTAAGCGCCCGTCTCCGAGCTGATGCGTTCCCTCCCGTGCCGACACTACTCCTTGGAGCAGAGATGGTTGGCGCGTTGTTGACCAAGACGTCTGTTGTAGCTACAATATCTACATGACGACCGCAAAGCTCTTCACGACTGGCGGCTCCCAGGCCGTTCGTCTGCCGAAAGACTATCGTTTCGAAGGCAACGAGGTTGTGATTCGGCGCGAAGGCAAAACGGTCGTGCTCGAGCCCAAATCGAAACGCTCCTGGCCGCGCGGTTTCTTCGAGCGGATTCGGATCGAGGATCGCGCCTTTCGCCGCCCCGGGCAGGGAAATCTCCCGCCCGTTCCTTCGCTCTGAGCGGAACCGGAAATGCAGTATCTTCTCGATACCGATGCCTGCATCGATCTGTTGCGTGGCGTGCCGGCGATGGTCGAGAGACTTAGGGAACTCACCCCGGATGATTGCGCAATTTCGGCCATCACCAGCTTCGAGCTTTTCGCCGGTGTGGCCGCGGCGCGAAACCCGGCCAGGGAAAGCGCCAAAGTAAGCAAGCTCCTCGATGTGATCGAAGAACTGCCCTTCGAGACGGAGGCAGCACGGCGCGCCGGAGCGTTGCGGGCCGAGCTCGACGCCGCCGGGACGCCAATCGGGCCATATGACCTGCTGATCGCCGCGCACGCTCTGGCCATCGACCTGGTGCTGGTCACCGCGAATCGCAGTGAATTTGGCCGAGTCGCAGGGCTGGCGCTTGAGAGCTGGCGATAAGCGACCGTAAATTGGCCTACCAAACGGCACCAAACGCTCCGACCATGTCAGCGTCAGACACCGGGCGTGGACATGATCTTTGTCGCCCTCGAAACCAACTCGAGATCGGAAGGCTCATTGGCTTCCCAGCTCGTGGTTACGAAGCGGGTTAAGGCGCGGGCGTATATCGCACGATAGTTAGGTGCGGTAGAGCCGACGAGGCTTTCACTTTCCCCGCCGCACCCGCTGGGTCGGACAGCCACCCAACGATAGGAACGGGATTGATCCCATAGACTGCTGCAGCCGGGATAATGAGGCTAAGGAGCGTGAGGTAAAGAACGACAAAGGAGCGGCTTGGGCCAACAATATGCTTGACGATTTTGTGGACCTTGGGTGGGTGTAGGGTGTTTATGGTTATTTGGGTTTAGGCGTTTTTGCTGTTTAGGGACTGGTTCCGCGAATTTCCGCCGCCGGCCAGATGCCGCTGAGGCTTGTCCAACCGATCCCCTGCTCCGGCTGCTTATAGGCCCTGACGGCCAGACTCGTCTGTTGCCAGGCTCCGGAAAATGTCGGCGCGTGCGCGTTATCTGGGCTGGCTACCACCCAGTATTGCGTCCCTGCGGTCAGATCGATCCCGACGCCCGGGAGGCGCACTTCTGTTAGCTCACAGCAATCGCCTAAGTCTGGACTCTCGGTCGTGCTTGCCTGCCCGTCGGGTAGCGGTGTCCCCACGGCTCCGTCTTCATCGCTATAGACTCCCAGCCGTACCAGCCGCTCGCCTGAAACCCACGCTACCGCCGCACGCAGGGTTCTGACATGACGTCGGTTTTTGGCGTAAAAGGAAGCGCCTCCCAGATTTCCGGTTACCCTCCTTCATCAGGAATTTGGCTGGCGCTCCCCTGTCCCCCGGGCAGCGGATCACCAACGGATCCAGTCAAGTCGTTGTTGCTAAAGAGTCCCAAGGTGACGAGCTCGGTCCCGGAGATATAAGTGAGCGCAGCAAGGAGAACTTGCGCCTGCACATCCACCTTGGGGGAGAAGCGGATCGCCTGCCATTCTTTGGTGACAAACGCATCTTTCCCCGCGACAGGAAAACCGATGTCTGGATCATACTTCTCCCCAGGGGTGCTGCCGACGTTGGAGAAAATGATATAGGGCGCGTCGGACGCGTAGATCGCATCCACTTTGTCATACGCAACCGCTCCTTCAGCTGGAGCGTTCTCCGGGGCGAAAACAGTGGCGCAGGCCAAAGTTCCCAGAAGGGTGGGCAAAGCAATTTCCCTAAAGCTCGCTCTGTTCATACCAGAGGACTCGGACTGCACGGGGCGACATGTCAAGACTTGTTTCAATATGCTCTACGCATGGCCGGTCATTAGATGCACAAATGAGGTGGAAATCCTGACCAAGCGTGCCGCAGGGCTATTTGGATTATTCGTCGAAGGCAATGCTTGCCGCGACTGGCGTCGCTGTTCCTGATCAGCGGTCCCAAACAAGATATAAGATAGGGGTCGAGGCCTGCGCAGAGCGTCGCTGCCTATTCCACCGGTAAGCCGGCTGCTTTCCAGGCGTGGAAACCGCCCGCGATCGAGCGGACGTTGCGGTAGCCCATCTCTTGCAGGCTTTCAGTGACGAGGGCGGAGCGGCTTCCGCCACCGCAATAACAGATGATACGTTGATCAAGATCGGGGACTTGCTCTTCAATCTCCAGTTCCACTTCGCCGCGCGCGATATGTTTGGCGCCTTCAGCGTGCCCCGCGATCCAGTCGTCCTTTTCCCGGACATCGATCAATGTCGCCGCCCCGGAGCGAACTTCGCGGACGGCCTCTTCCGGTGAGATTTCCCGGATGTTTTTCTTCGCCTCCGCGACCAGTTTTTGAAAGCGATTCTGTTCTGGCATGGCGCATTATTAGCGCAGACCACCCGATGAGAGCGACCCGGAAAACCTTGCGCGGCGAACTTGAGATGGAAGACGCGCTCCGCTAGGTTCCCCATGCCACAAAGGCGCGACTGTAGCGGCGGTCTGTGACCGCCGTTCGCGTCTCTCGAAACCCGCTATGAGCAATTCGTCCGCAGTCTTGGAAGAGGAAACCGCCGCCGAGTCCAACACGGCCGGAATCTTGAGCGGTCTTCCCGGGCGTGCTGGAGATGGCCTGCCAGGCTGGTTTGTCGATCAGCAGCGCTCCGCCTGGAACCAATTCAAGTCGCTCCCGATGCCGGCGCGGACTGATCAGGCATGGCGTTTCTCGAATATCAACGCACTCGATCTCTCGCCCTACCGCGTCGCAACGCCGGTCTCCGAGGAGGACGGGCGCGAGATTCTCGAGCAGTCCACCAACCTAGATGAAACCGCAGCCCGGCTCGTTTTTGCCGATGATCACCTCCTGGAACGCGACGTTCTCCCGGAGAAACTGCGCTCCTCAGGAGTAATTTTTCAGCCGCTGGAGCGGGCGATCATCGAGCACGAGGATTTGTTCCGACGGCATTTCATGAGCCAGCCGGCCACGCTGGGCTCGGCCAAATTCGCCGCGCTCCACGAAGCATTCGTCAGGTCAGGCGTTTTCCTCTATGTGCCGCGGGGAATCGATATCGAGTTGCCGCTCGAAACCTTCCACTGGTTGCACGGCGAGAATGCCGCAATTTTCCCGCATTCGCTCGTTGTGGCGGAGGAGATGGCGAAAGTCACGCTGGTGGAAAACTTCCGCTCGACCGATCGGGTGCGTCCCGGGTTCGCCTGCGGGGTCAACGATCTCGTCGTCGGCCCGGGCGCAAAGGTTACCTACATTTGCGCCCAGAATTGGAGCGAGAACACGCTCAGCATGCAGATCAATGCCACCACCGTCGGGCGCGACGCCTCGGCCATGAATCTTCATCTCGCCCTCGGCGGAAAATATTCCCGGATGGAAAGCCTCAGCCGCCTCATCGGAGAAGGCGGGCGCAGCGACATGCTCGCCGTCGCAGTCGTCGAAGGGACACAGGAGTTCGACGCGCGCACTTTGCAGGACCACGCTTCGCCTCACACTGCCAGCGATCTGCTCTTCAAAAATGCCTTGAGCGACAAAGCGCGGACGATTTTCGGAGGTCTCATCCGGGTCGAGCCGCATGCGCATTTCACCGATGCCTACCAAAAAGTGAGAAACCTTCTCCTGAGTGACGATGCCGAAGCCAACTCGATGCCGGGCCTGGAAATTCTCGCTGATAATGTTCGCTGCACCCACGGCGCGACCTCGGGCCAGGTGGATGAGGAGGAAATGTTTTACCTTCTCGCCCGCGGCATCCCCGCGCCTGTCGCGCAGCGACTACTCGTCGGAGGATTTCTCAACGAGGTGCTCGAGCGATTGCCGGACCGCGTGCTAGTCGAGAAGCTGGAAAGCTTGATTGCGGCGAAGTTCGCCTAGGAGACGGTCGAAACACCAACACCTTTTCGTCCTCCGGGTCGATTCGCTTTTGCTCTCGCTCAATCGCCGCTGGGAGCAAGAGCAGGAGCACGAGAAAGAGGGCGAGGGACACGTCCCGGAGAAATTGTTTTGCTTCAAATTCCTGAGACAAGTATTCTCGCTTACATGGATGTGAGCGGGACGGTCGATAAGATCCTGCGCCAGAAAAGCGGAGAGATCTGGTCTATCCACCCTGACGCTACCGTCTACGAGGCGATCAAGCTCATGGCGGAGAAGAACGTTGGCGCTCTCCTCGTCATGGAAAACGACCGGCTGGCCGGGATTGTTTCCGAGCGCGACTATTCTCGCAAAGTCATGCTCCGGGGCAAAACCTCGCGCACCGCGACAGTCCGCGAGATCATGACCACCGAACTCACCACCGCGCATCCCAAGGAAACGATTGAGGACTGTCTCCGCTTCATGACCGAGAAGCGGATCCGGCATCTGCCGGTAGTTTGCGATGGCGAACTGCAGGGGGTGATTTCGATCGGCGACCTGGTCAAGGAAGTGATTTCCTCCCAAAACGCGACGCTCGACGCGCTCCACAACTACATTTCGGGCTACCCGTGCTAGTGGTGCGACAAATTGATTTCTGCAATTTTGCGCGTGCCGCGTCAGGTGGCCGGGCGCTGACGGCGCGGATGGCTTCCAAGGCGCGATTGTGAGGATGGTGGCGTGCGAGCCGTTTTCTGGAGGGAAGCGCGCTGTCGCTTCCCCGAGCGTCTCTTGTCGCTGGCAGCTGATTGGACGCTTCGGGCCGGGCACCGACGACGCGGATGCCCTCCAAGGCGCGGTCGTGCGCATGCCTTGCGAAGAAAACAACCTGGGATTGCAGGTATTTCTTTGTCCCACCACTAGGTTGCACCGTGGTCGAGGCCTTCAGGCCAGGCCGCGGTGACGGAAGTCGCCGAGGTTCTCGGGACTCGAGCGCTCGATCAGGTCGATGGTGAACTTGAGCAGGCAAACCTCCCACGCATCGTCCACTCCACGAATGACCGCACTGAGCGGCTCGTTGCTTTGCTCCACCCGAGTCCGAGTCGTTTCTATGACCGAAGAGAGCGGAGCCCGAAAGCGCCGTTCCATCACCTCGGTCTTGCGAAATTGGAAACCGTAGCGGAGCACGGCCGAACGCTGAGCCCGGGTCCGCAATTGCTCGACAAAGCGTTGCGCCTTTTCCCCGAACCCCTCGAGCAACAGCCGCGCGTAGTGATCCGGAGTGAGAATCTGTGGCCGCTCGGCGTGAATCCGGCCATCGCGAACCCGGACTTCGTTGGCCCGATCCATCAGTTCGCTGATGAGATAAAAACGAAAGCTGGTTTCGCCAAAGGTCGCAATCCGTCCCTGAGGGGCCAGAATCACCTCGGTGTTCTCGACCGCATATTGGAAGTCATCCTCGCTCCAGAACATGGAGTCCACTTTATCACACACCGAGCCGTGTCAGGGGACCTAACTATCCCGGGCCGAGAAAACTTTTGGCCACCCGGCGGCGGGGGTTGCCACGTTGGAAGCGTGGCCGAAACCTCCGGCCTGAAAGCGGCGTAAACGCGCCTCGAGGAAGCGCGGCTGGGCACAGCTTCGCCCGCTCCCCCGTAACCCCGTCCTGGTTCATTACATTTCGACGGGCTCGAGCGCACGGCTCGTGGCCGAACGCCAGCGGAGCACGGCATCGGCGGTAAAAATCGCGAGCGCGATCCAGATCACGACAAAGGTGACAAACTGCGCGCGCCGAAACGGTTCATGAAAGACAAAGAGACTGAGGAAAAAACTGCAGGTCGGGGAAAGATATTGCAGGAACCCTAGAGTCGTTAGGCGCAGATTTCGGGCCGCATGGGCAAACCAGATCAAGGGCAGCGCGGTTACAAGCCCGGTACTAACTAGAAGAAGTGCCAGACCGGGGGCCGATCCGCGAAAGTGATTTCCGCCACCGAGCCAGATGAGGAAACCAACCGCGAACGGGAGAATAATCGTGGTCTCCAAAAACTGGCCGGGAATGGGAGCTGCGCCCGAGACTTTGCGAAAGAGACCATAGAATCCAAAGGAAAAGCACAGGCTCAGGGCGATCCAGGGCAGACGACCAAAGCCAAAGGTGAGAAACGCGACCGCCCCGGCCGCAAGCAGGACGGCGAGCAGTTGTGGCCGGGTCAATCGCTCGTGCAAAAAGAGCCCGCCAAGGAGCACGTTGACCAGCGGAGACATGAAATAACCGAGACTGGTTTCAAGGACATGACCGGCGTTGACCGCCCAAATGAAGACAAACCAGTTGATTGCAATCGCCGCGCCGCTCGCCACGCAGAAGAGCGCGGTGCGGAGCGAGCGCACGTTGCCCCTAACCTCCGGCCACCGCCCCTGCCAGCTCAGGAGCAGCACCATGAAAAGGCTGGTCCAGACAAAGCGGTGCGCCAGAATCTCCTTTGCTGGAATGAACCGGAGGAGCTTCCAGTAAATCGGCACCAGACCCCACGTGACAAACGCCGCCACACCGGCGAGCAGACCGGAGGACTGGTGAGGCGAGCCATCGTTGTTCACCTGGGTTTAGATTTCACGGGATCGAGGTAGCGGCAACCCCCAACGGTAGCGCGCCGGGCATCGTCTCCGCTACAAACCGCTTTCCTTCCCGCGCTTCGTGAAGATGGTCCCCAAGTGCTGAGCAATGTTCATTTTCGCTTTTGCCTGCTCCTGATCGCAATTGGTTTGATCACGGCCTGCGCTTCAAGAAGAGAAGAAATCAGACGCGACAACGCGGATTCACCGTCCTGGGGCTATTACAACGGCGCGCCAGTTACCCGCTGGAACCCCGACGGGAGAAGCATGACGCTCGTGCAGGATTTTCGTTACACCGACCCGGGCGGGACCATCTGGGTCGCGCCGGCCGGCTCGATTGTCGACGGTGCATCGATTCCCCGTTCGCTTTGGTCCTTCATGGGTGGTCCGTTTGAAGGAAAATATCGCAACGCATCTGTTCTCCACGACGTGGCCTACACCCTTCAAAACCGTCCTCCCGAGGAATGCGATCGAATGTTTTACAACGCCATGCGCTGCAGCGGCGTCGGAGCGGTCGAGGCCAAAACCATGTATTACGCGCTCCTGCGTTTCGGGAGGCACTGGAAGTTTTCCGTCAAGCGCGCCAAGCCCGTCAGGATCGGCCGCAAAACCGTGGCCCGCGCCGAAGCCGAACCCCCGCAAAATGCCCCGGCCGCTCAGCAACAGATTCTTTCCGCGCGCGATTGGATTCGGATGAAGAGCCCTAGCCTGGAACAGATCGAGCAGGAAGCGTTCAGCGATCAGCCTTGAGCAGCCTGATCGGGCTCTCGAAAAATCGGGTGCAAAAAAAGTACCGCCCCCCATACCCGATGGGTATGAAGGGCGGCTGTTCCCCCCAGAACGCTCCATTTTTAAAGCGAACCCGCGGCGACTGCAAGAAAATATTTCGGATTTTTTGCTTCGGCTCAATCGCCTGAGGCGCCGCTGGCAATCCGCTCGATTTCGCTCACGACCCGATCCAGTTCCTCCACCAACGCGCTTCGTCCGTGGTCGCGAAATGCCTCGACTAACGAGCGGTAATACCAAAGCGTTCCCTCTTTCCCACCTTTGAATCGATCCCAGACGTCATCGCCCTTTTCGCGAAGAATACGCAAAACCGATTGCGTGTTGTACAACTTATCCGCTGCTGAAACGAGACGCGTCGAGGCAGACGCGCTCTTCAGGTGGGCGATGTATTTCTCCTTGCGCTCGCGCCAGGGCGGCTTCGGCGTTTCATCTGTGTCCGTGCAGCCGGCAACAATCTCGCCCACTTCGCGCCCAAACTTTTCCTCGATCTCGCGTTGCCGTTCCGCCCCGCCGCAATCTTCGACCACATCATGGAGCAAGGCCGCGATCGCTTCGGTCTCATTCGCCCCATATTCCATCGCGATCGCCGTCACCCCTAGGAGATGTCCGATGTACGGGCTCAGCGTGTTCTTGCGCAATTGACCCTGATGCATCTGGTTGGCGAAAACCAGCGCTTCTTCAAACTTTGGCGACAGCTTCACGATGAAGGTCTCATTCCGAGCTGAGCGAAAAGGAAACTATAGATATCTGCCAGTTGCCTGATTTTTTCGCTCAAGGCCGTGCCGATCCCGTGGCCCGAGCTGGTTGAGGTGCGAAGCAGGATCGGATGACCCGACTTATTCGCGGCTTGCAACCGGGCCGTCATCTTGCGCGAATGGTAGGGAGCCACCCGGCCATCGTTCGCTCCAGTCATCATGAGGGCCGCGGGATAGTTGGTCTCGGTCACATGATGATAAGGGGAATAAGCGTAGAGAGCTTTGAACTGCTCCGGGTGCTTGACCGTCCCAAACTCTGTCACATTAAAGGCACCATTCGGTGCCAGCTCGACCCGGAGCATGTCATAAATACCCACCGAGGAAACCACCGCGCGCATCAGCTCCGGGTGTTGGGTAATGAGCGCCCCCATGAGCAGGCCGCCATTGCTTCCGCCCATCAGGGCCAGCTTCTCCGAATCGGTATATTTCTTCTCGATCAGGTATTGGGCCGCAGCGGCAAAATCATCGAAAACATTCTGCTTATCAGTCAGGTTACCGGCCTTATGCCATTCCTCGCCAAATTCTCCGCCGCCGCGGATGTTGGCCACCACATAGATCCCACCCCGATCAAACCAGAGCCGGCGGGTAAAATCAAAGGTCGGCGACATGCTAAGCCCATACCCGCCGTAGCCATACAGGAGGGTGGGATTCTTCCCGTCCAGCCGCGTTCCTTTCCGCCGAATAATATTGAGCGGGACCTTGGTTCCGTCTTTCGAGGTGGCAAATTCGCGGGTCACTTCGATATCGTTGAAAGAAACCGGCGCGGTCATGACAAGTGCGGTCTTCTTCGATTCCGTCTGGTCTGCTGTGACTTCGAACCAGGCCGGCGGCTCGGTGTAACTCTGGTCCCGGTAGAGAAGCGATCCGTCCTCCAAAGCCAGTAACTCCTGGACATTCGAAATTTGTGCGATTGGAATGATGGTCTCGTTTTTCCCGTCCAAGCCAAAACGGCGGACCTGGGAGGGTCCGCCTAACAAATCCACAAGATAAAGCCCGTCCTTGGCCGGCTCCAACTGCTGGATCACGGCCTGGCCTGTCGGGACGATTTCTCTTGCCTTATTCAACTCCGGGTTCTCCAGCGGCAGACGTAGCACCTTGCCCCGGGGAGCATCAGCCCGGGAAAGAAGATAGAGGGCACCATCCCTGCCCAGCCGCGCGTTCTTCACGCCATCGGAGAATTGAGTGACCTGTCTCCAGCTCCCCTCCGGCCCGAGCAGGTAATGAGCAAAATCTCCACCGTCCCCGTTCGCGACCGAAGCCAGGATATATCTGCCGTCCTCGGAGGATTCGAGCTCGATCTCCGCGATCCGGGGAAACTCTTTTCCGATCGCATAGGTATCCTCACTCTCCGGAGTTCCGAGTTTGTGGAAATAGACCTGCTGATAAAAGTTCAGGTCTTCCTCCGGGCGTTCGCCCTTGCGTGGGAAGCGCGTGTAATAGACCCCGCTTCCGTCCGCATTCCAGGCCGCGCTTCCACCCGCGGTCGGGTATTGGACATGCGCAATCGTGTCCCCAAGCTCCCTGCCGGTTTCTCCATCGTAGAAATGCAGCGTGCCATCCTCACTCCCGCCTTTCGAGAGCGAAACCGCGATCTTCTTTCCGTCGAGAGAGGCCACGAACCAGTCGATCGCGGTCGTCCCTTTGCGATCCAGCTGGTTGGGATCAAGCAGCACCTTTTCAGACTTAGTGTCGTTAGGCGAGGTCAGGCGAACCAGCATTGGTTGTTGTTTGGGCGGCTGAAATTTCATCGCAAAGATCACCCCCGGACGAGCCACCAGCGCCGAATAACTGGGCGAAGCCTGCGCATACCACTCGGTCAACTGCTTTTCGATCGCCGCATGAGACGGGAGACTGTCGAGATAGGCGCGGGTCCGCTTGTTCTCCGCCTCCGACCAGGCGTTGACCGCCGGATCGTCGTCATTCTCCAGCCATTGATAATCATCCTCGACCCTGGTTCCGTGGTATTCGTTGAAAACCGGTTTTTTTTCCGCGAGTGGCGCCGGCTTCAACTCCGCGCCTTGAACATTCGCAATCCAAGACCCGGCCAGACCGACAAGAACGAAGCAGCTAGAACACAATTTCATATCAGCGGAGAACAAGGAGCCAATCGGCACACTATGCAACTTCGGCCTGGACGCGTTGCACCATGGTGACGGCGGCCAGCAGGACGATCGCCGCCACCACCTGATGAGGACGAAGGGCGGCGTGAAAAAATCCCCAGGTAATGCAAACCGCAGCCAGGGTTTGCATCATCTCGAAGTAGCCCGCGGTCGACGCTCTCGTTAGGCGGAGCCCTTCAAAATAGATCAGCAGCGGAATGCCGCCCGAGATGGTAGCGAGCAAAGCGAGTGTGCCAATCGCGGTCCGGGGATCAGCCTGGGCCGCCGCCGGCCAGAGCGCGCCGCCGTTGAATGTGCCGCTAAAGAGAAGAATCAGCGTCATGCAAGTGAGCCCGAAAACGATCCGCAGGCTGGCCGCAAGCTGGAGCGACATGCCGGTCATTACGCCGCGCCCGGCGACGGTCGAAAGTCCCCAGAAAAGCGCGCAGATGAGGGCATAGCCGATCCCCAGATTCAACCCCGCTTTCTGGAAGGAGACGCCGATCAACTCCGGTCGCTCCACGGAAAGAAAAATCCCGGCAAAAATCGCAATGGCGGCAAAAAGATAGAAACGCGGGGCGAGCCGGTCCCCAAAAAGCAAACAGGCTCCGAGAGTTGAAATGACCGGCTGGAGGTTGAGGATAACATTCACCACTGTCGGGTTGCCATGCTTCAGCGCGAGGGTGAAAAAAACCGTCCCGACGGCCGAGCCGGCAAAAGCAGAAAAGATGAGAAAACCCCAGGTGCGGCCTGCGACCTTTGGAATCTCCTCCAGCCTAACGACCAAAAGTGGCAGGAAAAAAATGAGAATAAGAACGTGTTCCCAAAAGACAATGACCTCCGCGGGGAAGAGTTGATTGAGCGGAATTCGCCAGGCGCTTTCCGTGCCCCAGAGCGCCGCGCCCAGCGCCACCAACCAGGGTCCATACCAGACTTTCTGCACGGCGCGCTTGGTCATGGCTGAACCGTGTATCGCCCTCCGACCCGCCCGTCAACGGTGACAAAACGCAAGGGTTGACGCACTCTTTCCGCAATCGTGAAGAATGGAAAGTGGAACAAGCTGCTCGCCGCGGCAGAGCGGCTTTTACCCTCGTACCGACAGGCCACCGCCGGGCTCGGTCACGAAAGCAAGGGTATTCGGCCAAGCGAGCTTTTCTTCTTCTACGCCTTCGCCGCCCCGCGGCGCCCGCGGCGAATTCTCGAGTCCGGCCGCGGCCGCGCCCAAAGCACGCTCGTCCTGGCCCGTCTCTTTCCGGAGACTGCAGTCGTTAGTCTTGAATCGGACCCCACGTCGCCCGACGCGGCGATTGCAGCCGAGCGTTTGCGCAGCTGCGCCAACGTCGAATGTCGCTTCGGCGATTCACGCCGTCTCCTGCGTTTGCTGGTCGAGAAAGACGACTTCGTTCTGATCGATGGCCCGAAGGATTTCCGCGCGCTCAAGCTGGCTTTTCAGCTGCTCAAGACCGGCCGGCCCACTGCTGTTTTCGTGCATGATCTCTGGCTCGGTTCGCCCGCGCGCGCGTTTGTCGATCGATTCCTCCCGGAGGCACTCTTGAGCGACGAGCCGCGCTGGGTGGAGCGTTATGCCTCACTCGATTCAAGGAAAAACATCCGACCCGCAAGCTCGCCTAACGAACGTCGCGCCTATGGTGCGACCCTCGCCTCTTTCGAAAGGGGAGAAGATTATCACCGGCTCCTGCTTCGCTGCACCGCCGCCCAGGGTGCCCATCGCCTGCACGAGATCCGGCGCAAAATTCTGCGTCGGTCGCCTCGATCGCGTCCGAAGGATTTCGCTCCGGGCTAGTGCGATAGCCCGCGGCCTGGGCAAGCGGAAGCATGCCCCTCCGGAGGGACGCGCTTCCGCACGTCAGAGAACATTCACGGGACGTCACCTTGCCTTTGAAAAACAATGTCCTGGCTGCGGGAACGCCATTTGCGCTAGCCGGAATTTTGCAGCGCGGCGCGCATTGCGGCGCGCGGGGCGGGCCGATCGAACCATAACTCGAAAGCAAGCGCGCCCTGGTGCAGAAGCATGCTCAGCCCGTTCGCGCCCCGAGCGCCTGCTTCTTCCGCCGCGGCCAGGAGTGGGGTGCGCTCTCTCCTCGAGATGAGATCGTAAACCATCAGGTGCGGAGCGAGCAGCGAACGGCCGAGGGGCAACGGGTCGGACAATCTGAGTCCGAGCGTGGTTGCATTCACCACCAGATCGGTGCGAGCCAACTGCCGCGGTAGCGCGCTCTCTTCCCACGGCAGCGCCTCGAGCCGCGCTTCCGGCCCGAGCACGCGCGGACCGCTGAAATAGGCGGCCAGTTCGCGCGCCAGCGTCGCCGCCTTTTCCGCGGTGCGATTGACCAACACCAGCCGCTCACAATTTTCCCGCGCGCATTGCCAGGCGATGGCGCGGCCCGCGCCGCCTCCCGCCCCCAGAAGCAAAACACGCAGGTCGCGCAGATCGACCGAGAAGACTTCGCGAATGGCCTGGGAAAAACCAGACCCATCGGTGTTGAATCCTACCAGTTTTTCGTCGCGAAACAGAATCGTGTTGAGCGCGCCGATTTTCTCGGCCTGAGGATCGACTTCGTCGACTAACGAAAAGCCGGAGACCTTGTGCGGCACGGTCAGGTTCAGACCCACAAAATGCAGTTCGCGCAGGAGGGTGAGCGCTTCCGCCAGTTCTTCAGAGCGAATCTGAAACCGGCCGTACTGCATTTCCAATCCAGCCGCCTCGAGAGCGGCATTTTGCAGTTCCGGCGAAAGCGAGTGCTCGACCGGGTGGCCAAGCACACCGAGCCGGATCGGTTTTTCCAACTCCTCGGAGATCTTTTTCCAGACTCGCAGATCGGGCAGAGTGTAGAAATGTTTCATCGCTTTCCTTACGGAGATAACTACCGAAACAAGACGTCCGCCACATTGCGCACATACTGCTCATCGCCCACGCCTTCAGTTGCTTCCGGCGGAAAGGGCGTGACTTCCTTGAAATAACTCGCCAGCTCGTGGAAGAGCGCGACCCGTTTTGTCGCCTCCAGTTGCTGCCGGCGCATGATCGCGTCGACGGTTAGCGCGGCGGTGCGTGGCGAAACATGTTGGCGCAAACGTGCCGTTAGATGCGGATACTCGCGGAGCGAATTCCATTTATCCACCGCCAGCTGATCGAGGTCTGGCTGGCGCGCGATGGGATTGCGAATCACGATCGTGCCGGCGGCGATGTCTCCGAGGCGCTGGCTGCGGCGATTGAAAAGACAAACCGCTCCACCGATGGCATAAAAAGCCGGCATGAGATCGATACAGCGCAGGAGATTGCGCAGCGCGATCTGGCTGAAGTTCAGTTTCAATCCCTGCGCGTCCACGACGCGCAAACGGAGGAGACGCTTTCCGACAGTCTGCCCGCGCCAATACCACTCCGTAAACATTCCGTAGCCTACGGAGAGGACAAAGTAACCGGCCAGCTGCACGGCCATCGCCAGATCGGCGCTGAATAGATTCAAGGCTCGTGTGAAATATCCCAGGGTAATGCTAAGAACCGAGATACAACCAATATCGACCACGCTAGCAAGACAACGTGTGACCGGACTGGCCAGAGCCAGGGAAAAAGTAATTCCTTCCGGTGTGTGGAACCGCAGAAAGTTAGCGCGCGCCGCCAGCATCGAATCAGCCCCGGCCAGCCCGGGCCAGAAAAATAAAGAGCAAGACCATCTCCACCAAACCAAACCCAATCTTGAGCGTGTAAGGCAGCACCGGTTCATGGAATTGAGAAAAGAAAGCTTCGACCAGTCCGGCCCAGACCAGCATCACCGCCAGTCCTCCGATCAAGGTCAGGAGGTCGGGCCCGACCGCTCGCAGCCGTTCTCCCAACGGCCGCCGGCTTTGCCAGCCTAACAACGATGCGCCAAGAACGAAGCCCGTCTGACCGGCAATCAGGATTGCCGGGATTTCAATCGAGCCGTGCGGCAAAAGCCAGCCGAGAAGGAACGTCGTCTGACCGCCCATGACATAGTCAACCCCGATCGCGCCGAGGATGACACCGTTATAGAAAAGCATGAGGGCGGTTCCCACCCCGGCAGTCATTCCAAAGGCCAGGGTCAGAAGCGAGACCCGAATGTTATGAGTCATAAGAAAGGCGGAGAAGGTCGAGTGTTTCCCACCGAGTAAGTCTTTCCTTGCTCCTTCCTCCCGCGCCACTCGTTCCCCGGGAGTTTCCAACGGAAAATCAAACGGAAGCAGGACCTCCCGCGCCTCCGGATCGAATCGAACCGCAAATCCGCCTAACGTTGTTCCCAGAAGCAGGATGGCCACGGCAACGCCGAACGCGCCCCCGTGCCGACGAAAGACTCTTGGAAAAGTCTCGGTAAACCATTTCCGGAATGAGCTGGGGCTTCGCGCCTCCCGCGCCTCATGGATTTCGCCATAAGCCCGGCCGACAAGTGACTCCAGATAACGGCAAATTTCCGGAGCAAAAGCAAAAGTCGAAAGCCGGGCCAGATCGGCGGAGGTTTTTTCATAAAGAAAATGAAACCGCCGCACTTCGGCCAGATTCAGGCGCCGGTAAGGATCGGCTTCCATGCGCTCGAGCAGCTTTTCCAGTTCCTGCCAGTCGTCGCGCTCTTGAGTGACAAACCTGGGTACGTCGATGATCATAGGATTTGCCGCTGCTTGACCCGCAGATATTGCGCCACGACCTCCGGAGCAAGTCTGGCGTGATCGAGAAGGGCGAGTTCTACCCCGAGATGATGGAGACGACGACTTAGCTCGCGCAGGTCGTGCCAAACCAGGTGACCGGCTAACTTCCGGTAAATCTGGTTGATCTCTTTGACTGTATCGTCGGCAAAGAGTGGACAGGCATCCGGTGGGCGCAGCATGTTGACCAGAACGAGGTGCTGCCGCGAGAGCAACTCAATCCTTTCGCCAAAGGCTGTCGCTAACGCCGGATCGTCCAGCGCCGTAAGGAAAACGAGCAGGGCGCGCCGTCGCAGGTGAAGCCTGAGAAAGGTAAAAAGATCGTGAAAATCTGGAGTCACGCTGGCGGGTTGCAGCCGATACAGTGTGTCACGGCAAAGGTTATAGTGGGACTGACCACTCTTCGCCCGGACAAAACTTTGCACCTTATCGGCGAAAACCGTCAGACCAAAGAAGTCATTTCGTTGCCCGGCCGCCAGACAAAGAATCAGGGCGCAGGTAATGAATTTCTCCAGGGCCGGCTCCCCGCCACTGAGCCGTGCGCTCAGGCGCGAAGCATCGAGCACAACATAGACTTCCTGGGTTTGTTCAACCTGAAAGACCTTTGTGATCGGCCGGCCGCGCTTCGCGGTTGCTTTCCAATGAATGTCCTCCACGCTGTCACCCGCGATGTAGTCGCGCAGTTGTTCAAAGTCGCGGCCTTTGCCGACCCGCCGCACAGCCTTTGCGCCCGCCTCGCCGCGGTGCAGGAAGATGGCGGCGAGATTTTGCCGCTCGGCCAGGAGATCGGGATAGACGCGGAGCTCGGTGCCGATGGAGAAACGATGCCGAAGATTCCAGAATCCAAATCGAGTCGCCGCCCCGGCCGGAACGTTGCGAAGGAGGAACCGGCCCCGCCGCCGCGGGGTGCAGGAAAACGAGAGCGTGACTGCTTCCCGGGCCTCGAGGACGAGACAGAGTTCCTCTTGCGCGGGGACAATCTCCTCCGGAAGATCGGGCGCGAGTCGAAGACCGACTGCGCGATCTCCTTCATTCGTTAGGCGGAGCGCCAGAATCCCCGGCCGGTTCTTGCTCAAGCGCACCAAAGCGGGCGCCTCGAGCTTGAGGGGCAAAAATCGATCGAGAGAGAAAGCGACATCGGTAAGAACGAAAAGGGCAAAGAGAGCGAGAATCGTCCCGCAAAGCAATTCGAGTCCTGGGAGAAGAGTAAGAACAGTCGCTGCCGGGAGGGCAACGATCGCGAAAGCCCAGAGGAGGCGAAAGCGCGGTGCAATCATCTGGGGACAGTTATTTCGTTCAGAACCTTGGCGATAACTTCGTCCACAGTCAGTCCTTCGATCTCAAACTCGGGGCGCAAAACCAGGCGATGAGCAAGGATCGGTCTGGCCAGGGCCTTGATATCATCGGGCGTGATAAAGTCGC
>Ga0081539_10000636_pt1 | contig 71009 bp, 67 predicted proteins | sample TabmetS4T2R2_FD_71023 | JGI IMG/M metagenome (GOLD analysis project Ga0081539, IMG submission 71023) | Tabebuia heterophylla rhizosphere microbial communities from the University of Puerto Rico - S4T2R2 | ecosystem: Host-associated > Plants > Roots > Rhizosphere ...
CCCCCCCCCCCCCCCCCCCCCCCCCCCCCCCCCCCTCCCCGCCCCCCCCCCCCCCCCCCCGCCACTCCCCCCTCCCCGCCTCACCCCACGCGCTTCTCTCCCGCCCCTCCCGGCCTCTTCCCCGGCCCTCTTCACCCCTCCTCTCCTCGCCGCTCGAGGCCAGCCTTTCCCGGAGCCGCCCTTGGCTGCCGCTGCTCGCCCTTGGTTCCGTTGTCCCACGCCCGAGCTGGTTCGGTTCAGCGCGTTGTTACCTATCCCACACATCTGGTGTGGCAACCCGGTTGCGGGCTACTTCTTCGGATCTTCGGGGGCGGTATCGATCAGCACATGCGCTGGTCGGGCGCAACTTTTGGGGTTGTTTCGGGGTGTCTTCCGGGGTTGGGGTGGGCGGGTTGCATCACTGGCCGTGGGGGGTGGGGCGGAGAAATCACTCGATTGGCGTCCTCAAGTAATCCGTTTGGTTGGTGTCGGGCGGCGGTTGTGTGGCTTGGCCCAGGTCGTTTTTGATCATTGCTCGGTAGGGATGGTCCTGGTCGGACTATCGATCACCCGTTTGGATCAGCGGTGGTCCCTCGGTTGTTCACCTTCGCGTCGTCTGACCTTCTTTCGCGGTGCCAGTCGGTGTCCGGTTAGGCGAATTTCTGGCTTGTTGCGGGTGGTGTGGCCCTACTCTGAGGTAAGTTGCCGGAGGGCACGAGCAACGCTCGGGCGGTGGCGCCACCGGGGTAGGACGGGTCGCTTGGCACGATGGAGTGGCCAGCGGAACCGTCTCACGGAGGGTTGCCGAACGGGTACGCTCTGCAGCACTCCTGCGCCCGGATGGGTGAACTACGCGGGTAATGAGAGCGGAAGGGGTTCTCCAGCCGTCACAGGGGAAGGGACTCAGTCGTTTCAAGACTGGGAAGGGAGAGAAGGGGTAGCGACAATGCGCAACGATCACGTGACGCTCCGCTCAACGGCGGTGTTCGATCTGCTGGCGCCGCGGACGCCCGCTGTCCCGGTCAAGGTCGAGCTGCGCTACGACACGCGCGATCCGTATGCAGTTGTCGCAGCCTTCCGCACCGGCCGGGCCGGCTGGGTCGAGTGGGTCTTCGCCCGCGACCTGCTCGCCGACGGACTCATCGCAGAAGCCGGCAACGGCGACGTGCGTATCCGTCCCGCCGTCGACGACCCGGAGGTCGTCGTCATCGAGCTGAGCTCGCCGTCCGGCCACGCCGTGTTCGAGGCGTCGGCCCAGGAGCTGGCGGACTTCCTCGACCGCACGTACGACGTCGTGGTGCCGGGCAACGAGCACCTCTGGGTGGACGTCGACGAGGCCCTCACGCACCTGATCTCCACTGACCTGACCTGAGAGGGACCCCCCTTCGAGCGCCGATTCGGGCGTCCGATAGAGTTCCGATCACACCAAGGGGACAGGGAATCCGGTTCCACAGCCCCAGGTTTCGCGGACGTAGCGCAGTTGGTAGCGCATCACCTTGCCAAGGTGAGGGTCGCGGGTTCGAGTCCCGTCGTCCGCTCGAGGAGGGGCATCCCAAACACACCCCATCCACGCAAAGCCACGGCGGCGTGGCCGAGTGGCTTAGGCAAGGGCCTGCAAAGCCCTGTACGCGGGTTCGATTCCCGCCGCCGCCTCGGGCGATTAGCTCAGTGGGAGAGCACTACCTTGACACGGTAGGGGTCACTGGTTCAATCCCAGTATCGCCCACCACCACAGAAGGCCAGGTCAGACACTCCACTCAGGAGTGGAAGACCTGGCCTTCTGTCATCGGTACGCCCGGCGAGCCAGCACAGAGTCAGCGAACACCGACAGGAGCACTGTCGTCCGGGTCGTCGTCATCGTCGGTCAGCGCCCGCAGGATGCGGTCTGCATCGTCCGTGCGCCGCGCGTACAGCTCCAACGTCGTGGTGACCTTCTCGTGGCCCATGACCCGCATGACCATTGTCGGCGGCACCCCGTCGTCCACGAGCCACGTGGCGTATGAGTGCCGCAAGTCATGGAACGTCAGGCCTCCCGCGCAGTACCGCGCGACGTGACGAACCGCGTGGCCGTACCGGTCGAACCGCTGGGCGTGCTTCTCCCCGGCCTCGTCGACCCACCGCGCCTCGAACCATTCGTCTTCGCACATGACTTCTCCGAGGAGCCCCGCACGCACCAGCGCCGGGCGCCACACGCGCGAGCGGAACGTACTGCGGCGCAACGCTCCCCCGGCCTCGTTCGCGAACAGCAGGCCCGCCGCGCCCGGTGGGTAGGTGGCAACGTGCTCCCCCAGGTGTTCAACCACCCAGGACGGCAACGGGATGGTGCGCCGGCCTGCGCTCGACTTTGGGAACCGCTTGATCGAGGTCACGCCGTTCACCTCGATCACAGTGCGCACCACGGTCAGGCGCGCGTGGTCCAGGTCGACCGCGTCCTGACACAATCCGATCGCCTCACCCCACCGCAGGCCCGCACCGGCAGTCACCGCCACGAGGGCACGATGCCGCGCCGGCACGACGGGCACCAGGGCGTCCCCGAGGTCGGAACGAGAGATCACCAGGTCGTCGGTGTCCTGCTTCCGCGGGGATGGCAACTTCACGCCGTCACACGGATTGACCGCGATGAGCCGGTTCCGAACCGCCGACCGCAGCACGCCTGCGGTTAGTTGCAGACACTTCGACACCACGGCGTGGGAACGCCGGCAGGCCAGGTCGGTTATCCACTTCTGGACGGACATCTCGTCAACGCGCGCCAGCGGCCACGCACCCCACCGGGGAAGGACATGCGTCCGCATCACCGACCGGTCCCGCTCGGTGGTCGTGTCGGCGGTGCGGCGGGCTGCCATCCAATCCCGTGCGTGGTCCGCGAACAGCACCCGGCCAGCGTGTGGCGACACGTAGGTCCCGCTGTTCTTGGCAGTCTCGATCTGCGCGAGGTAGGCGTTGGCCTCCCTCTTGGTCGGGAACGTCTTGGCGCGCTGTCTGCTGGCCGGGTCGCGCCAGTTCGCCCGGAACTTGCCGCCCGGCGTGCGGCTCACGTGGCCCATCAGGCGCTCTCCAGCCCGTCTAGCCAGGCGTGGAACCGGCGCCGTGGGATCACCCATCGTCGGCCGATCCGTTCGGCCGGAATCGTCCCCTGGCGGACGTATTGATATGTCACGCCGCGCGAAAGGTTCAATAGGTAGGCCGCCTCGTCAACGGTGTAAGTCAACTTGCTGGTCTCGATCACCGGCGCCGGACCGGTGTTGGGCTGTGCACTGCGGTTCGCGATCATTTTGATCCCTTCGTGGTAATGGATGTCGTCGTTCTCCATCGCGTGAAGTGCGGAGCGGCGGGAAGTGACCCGTAAACCCGCAAACCCGGGATATGCGGGGTGACCTGCGCAAACACCGCCGGGTTTGGGTAGTGGGTGCCGGGTTTGAAACCCGGCGGGTTGGGTGAGGAGATGCCCCCGCGCCTGGTCAAACCCGTAAACCCGGACCAAACCCGGTGGTGTTTGTGCTGGTCAGGGCTGGTTTTCCGGGTTTGCGGGTTTGCGGGTTTGATTTGGGAGGTTGTTGATCTGGACCCAGTAGGTGCGGGCGTTGGAGCGGCTGTCGGTGGCGGAACGGAGCACGACGGTGCCGCGCCAGCGTCCGATTTGACCGGTGAGCAAGCGGCCGAGTGATTTGACGGTGAGAGGTCGGCCGGCGGGGGTAGTGGGGAAGGTCCCTTGCCAGGGGTCGGGGCGGCCGGGTTCGGGATCGGCGTGGGCGCGGAGGTCGCGGGCGGTGACGTGGCGGTCGTTGAAGATGTGGTGCCAGGTGTGGAGGAATTGGGCCCATTCGTTGGCGTCGTCGTCGAGGTGGGTGTTGTCGGTGTGGTTGGCGAGGAAGTCGGGCACGCCGTGATGCAGTAGGAAGCCGCCGAGGTGTTGTGCCCAGCGGGTGAACTGCCGCATCTGGGGGACGCCGCCGTCACCGACGCCTGCTTGGGGTGCGCCGTGGCGACACCAGTCGACGACCAGCACGAGGAGGTGGTAGAGCACGGTGGCCTGGTTGTCGGGATCGAGGATCCAGGTGTCGAGGTTGGGGATGGAGAACCCCGAGCGGGCCTCGGGTTGCGGGCAGTCCGGATCGAGGCGCACCCAGATAGAGCGGGAGGCCATGTCGCCGCCGGTGCGCAGGTTGTTGCCGGTGGCCAGCCAAACACGGTCGTTGGGGAAGCTGCTCGCGGTGTTGGAGCCGAGTCGGCGGTCGGTCCAGGTGCGTTCGGTGATCAGGCGGGCCAGGACCGGGGAGTTGATGACGTGGCCCTCTTCGAGGTTGTCGTACACGACTGCGCCGACCTGGTCGGCGAGCACGGTGGTGACCTGTTTTCGCAGTTCGTCGTCGGTGTCTGACCAAGTGAGGACGCGTTGGCCGACAAGTAGGCCGATGCAGCTGGTGAGGATGGTTTTTCCGGAGCCGGGCATGGTGGCGTCGACGATCCCGAACGGCGCCAACGCGCGGGTGTAGGGACGCAGCAGTGGGGTGGCGAGCAGGGCGAGGTAGTTGGCGCGGTCGGCTTTGGTGCGCCACGGGAAGTCGGCGAGCAGCTTGTCGAGTAGGAACGTGCAGGCGTCGTCGACTTGGGCGGGGGTGGGGTGGTCGGGGACGCGGTCGATGCGGGTGCGGGTGGTGAGGTAGTAGCCGGTGGCCGGGTCGTAGCCGGGGTCCTGCAACAGCGTCCCGTCCGGCCGTAGCACTGGCGCGGAGATCAGACCACGCAGGGCCGGTAGGCCCGGCCAGTGGCGGCGGGAAAGCACCGCGGCCAGCACCGGCACCCTCGGCGACAACGGCGGATCGCCCCGCCGCGGATCCACCTCGATCAGGTCGAAGTGTTCGGCGAGCAGCGCAGCCAGCCGCGCCGGGATGACCCGGTCCGCCGCGAGCGGCAGCGGCGCGTTTTCGTCGCCTGCGGTGGGTGCGGTGCCGGACACGGGTTCGACTTTGATCAGTTCGCCGTCACGCACGTAGGTGTCGGGGATACCGCGGTTGTCGAGCAGGCCGGTGAGGGTGCGGATCGCATCCGGGTCACTGGTCACCCGCACGACCGGCCGTTCACCATCCCGATCGGTGGTGTGGTCGTCGTGTTGGTCGGTGGTCATGTGGTGCCTCCAGTGATGGTCCACAGCGCCAACTGCTCGCCACGGCGGCGTGCCCGGCCAGGGGTGCGAGTGGCGGGTCGGCGGGCGGAGCGGCGTTGGGTCGATCGGGGTGTTGCTGCCGCGGTGAGGACTCGAGAGCGCCAACGCAGGGCGTAGGGCAGGCAGTTGGCACAGTTCTGGGCTGGGTGGTCAGGCCCGGGGTCGCAGCCGGGCATGAGGCCGTGTGGCAGGCCCGACCGGATGGCGCGGCGGTGGTGTTTGCGGGCGGTGTCCGACCAGCCCAATGAGTCGGCTGACCAGGCCCACTGCTCGTGGAGTTCCAGCCCAAGGATCTTGAACCCGAACAGATGTTTGCGGTGTAGGCCGCGGTCGTGCAGTGCCGCGAGGATCATGCCGGTTTCGGCGGTGTTCTGGCGGCGGCAGATGCTGCCGACGCCGACCAGCGGCATGGTGGTCAGGTCAACACCGGCGAGGTCCCGGTACAGGTCAACGCAGAACAGGTAGTGCTTGACCTGCGAGCCCTGCACCACCGGCACCCATGGCAAGGTCGGGTCCAGCCGCACAAGGGTGGCGTAGTTGGCGACGGTCAGCACGAGGTGCAGCCGAATCAGGTCCTCGTACGTGAGTCGCCGGTCGGGGTCGAGGAACTGGCGGGTACCCACGAACTTCTCGCGCCCGTACTGGCCGCCGTAGATGATCGGGTACTCACACATCCAGTCCTGCGGCGCGGCCCACATCAGGTGGCCGATCTCGTCGCGGTAGCGGCGCACCCGCGCCACGTACTCCTGCGGCGTGGTGGTCCACCGGCCGTGGTACTGCAACTCGGAGAATCCGCCCGAATCCAGCGCCCACCGTGCAGCTGCGCGCGGCAGGGTTTTGTAGCCCCGCAGCCGCACATCCGACACGAACAGCGGCACACCCGCCTTGCTCAACCAGCCGGGCATGTGCGTGCCCAACAAGAACTCCACGGGTGACGCCATCAGCCACGCCCTCCGACGGCGAGTCCTTCGGCGGTGAAGGCGTCGGTGATGGCGGCGTGGATATCGCGGTCGGTCTGCCCGGCGGCACGACCGGCCTCGACAAGCAGGGCGATGCCGGTATCGGCGTCGAACCCGGCCCGGATAGCGCGGGCCACGCCGCGGGCGGCGCCGTAGAGGGTGACCCGCCGGCGTCCTTCGGGTGCGGTGCGGACCCGAGTGAGGCAAGCGTCGACCAGCTTCGCGGGGTGCGCCACCCGCCCACCCCCACATCGCCCAGTGGCCCGGGCTGTCCGAACCGCGGGTGTCCGAGGTGTTGGGGTGGCCGCGGTGGTGGTGAGGACGAGGTCGGCCAGGCGCGGGGGCATCTCCTCGGTGTCGAGGTGGTTGGCCCACCGGTACAGGCGCCGGGTGGTGGGGTGGATGGAGGGCGGGAGCACCAGATAGCCGCCGTCCGCCTTGACGTCCACGCCCTCAATGTCGGGCAGGGGCCGGGACAGCACGGGGTGGCGGCCGGGGTGGCGGTAGTAGAGGTGCCAGCCGTGGTTGCCGGTCGCGACCGCCAGCGTCGGGGTCATCAGGGCAGGATCGAGTCGGCCGCCGTGAGCGGGGTCGATGTCAATGCCCACCACCCCCGCCCCGAACGGGGCGGCTCCGGTGCGGACGGCGAGCAGCCCGTCCGGGTGCGCGTCGACCATCGCGGCGAGCCGGTCAGGGTCGCGGGTGGCGGCGTAGAAGCCGTGGCAGGTCAGATGATCACAGGTCTCGGGATCGTGGACACCGGGCTGACCGCGTTTCGGGCAGCCCGGGCAGTTCGCCAGCGGCCGTTTGGTGCGTCCGAGCAGGAACACCGGCCAGCCCGCCGCGGCGGCGGTGAGTGCGGCGTTCAGCACCTCCTCAGGGTCTGGCATCACGCCTGCTCCTCGATCACGGCACAGCCGCGCTCGGACGCCGGTGTGCGGAACTCGCGGACCCACAGCCGCCCGGCGGCGGTCAGACTGACCAGGGCGATGAGCAGGCCGATAATCCAGACCGGGACGGGGGTGGCCCAGATGGCGAGCATGAGCCCCGCCGTCCCGAGCGCGGTGAGCACGATCGGGCGGTCGAAGTTGGCCCACCAGAAGACCGTGACCCGCCGCGCCGGTGTCCAGCGGTCGTCCGGTTCGGTGTGGCCGACGGGGTTGTCGGCGGATCGCGGGTGGCCTGTGGTGTCTAGCATGGGGTTCTCTCCACTTCCGCTGGTGTGGGGGTGGTTGGAAACCCCGGCCCGGTGAGGTGTGCTTGCCGGCTGTCGTCACCGGGCCGGGGCGGTCTCACACGGAGTCGGGCCAGCGACCCGGCCAGCGGGTCATGATCTGTTCGCAGGCCAGCGCGGCGGCGGTGAACTGCTCACCGGCGTCTCGGTACGCGTTGTGGATGCCGCGTTGCAGCGAGCGGCTGATACCGGCCAGGGCCGGGTAGTCGGTGTCGCGTTGTTCGACCGCGACCGCGATCCGTCCCACCAGGCCGCACATCGCTTCACACACCGTGCTGGCCGCGTGTAGCACCGCGACGGTGTCGCCGGCGGCGAGCCGCTGGTTCGCGGCCTTCCGCACGGCCTGCGCGGCCTCGTGCACCACACCGGCCACCAGGGTCGGCCGCCCGTGGCCGGTCCCAGGGACTTCGGCTCGGGTGAACGTCGCGGCCATGGCCCGCCATCTGTGGTCGACCTCCGGTCGGCCGGACGTGGTCGCCTCCAGGGCGCCGATCAGTTCGGCGGCTTTCGCCGCTAGCGGACGCCCCTGGTTCGGCGGCAACTGTGCCGCGTCGTCGCGCACCACCACCGCGCCCTGCGTCACCCAGCGCGCGATCTCGCCCAACTGCTTCATCAGGTCGGCCCACCGCGGGGCCGACTCGGCGAGGTCGGCCGGCCAGTCCCCCTTCTGGGTCACCGCGGACGCGAGTGCGTCGGCGGCCGTGGTCAGCAACGCGGGTGAGTTCGCCATGATCACGTCAACTCCTTGTTGTTGGTGGTGGTGTTGGGTGTGGTGGTCCAGGTGGACGGTCGATGCAGTGCCTGCCAGCGGTGCAGGGCGTCGCGTCCGGCGCGGGTGACGGTGATCTGCGCGCCGTGCCCGGGACAGGACCGCTGGCGGGTCGCGCAGTGGCCGGAACCGAGAAGTTGGGTAATCACCGTGGCCACCTCGGGGGTCACCGGGGTCAACCTCACGCCCGCGCACCGGGAGACCTGCCCGGTGTCGTCGATGTGCAGCGCGGCGGACTTCTTGTCGGTGAGGTCGGTCAGCACCGCCTGAACGAGGTCCATGTTGTTGACGCCGTCGTTGGCTGGTGTCGTCGGCTTCGGCGCGGTGTGGTGGTCGGCGACCGAGTTGCCGAAGAGGTCCATTTGGGATGGTTGGGTGGTCATGGCGTGTTGGGGCCGTGGCGGCGGTTGTCGGCTCGCTGGTCTTTGACGATCGCGTCGAGGGCCATGACGGCGTTGAGGCTGTCGCCGACTGCCACGCCGCGCCGTAGTGGCGTGGCGAGTGTGTGGAGGTGGCGGGCGACGTCGTAGGTGGCGAGGGACAGGTCGGAATGCTCCCGACCGCGGTCCTGGTACAGGACGCGGCCGCAGTACCAGAGGGTCTCGCCCAGCTGTTTGGTGATGTTGCTGACGAGTTGGAGCATGGCGGCGAGTTCGCCCGGATCGACCGCGACCAGCGCCTCCGGCTTGCGGTCTCGGGCGTCGGGTGCGGTTCGGGCGCAGCGGCTGGCCTCCTCCACGTTGGCGAGCGCCATGAACAGGGCTTCGGCGGGGCTGGACATACAGACAACTCCTTGTCGTTTCCGGTTTTGCGGGTCGTTTCCGGTTTTTGGGGCGTGGTCGGCCACCGGGTACAGCCGACTCGGCCGATCCCGTGTGGACGATGTGTGGTTGTGGTGTGGGTGGTGCGTGACAGGTGATGTGTCACGTGGGGAGGGGTAGGGGTGGAGAGTTACCGGTCAGCGGCCGTGTCACGGGGTCGTGACAGGTGCCGTGACATCGCGCGTGACACCCACGTGACAAGATCAACTCGATGGGGTTGTGGTGTCCGACGCGCAGCCGCACACGCGACGCAGGGCGCGGTTAGGCGGCGGCGGGGTCGATGTCACCGGGGTCGATGTCGTCTGGGGCGGTGCGGCCGGGTTCGGTGTCGCCGGTGATGGTGTAGGTGCCGTCCTGGAGGGTGACGTGGCCGGTGTCGAGGAGCTCTTTGAGGACTTTGTAGGTCCATTGGCGGCTCATGCCGATCCGCTGTCGCAGGTCGGCCAGTCCGGGATCGGTGGCCTTGAACGACCACTGCCCCGCCGCGGCACGCTGCCGGAGCCAGGCGTGCAGCACGTCCCGCGCCTCACCGGGTGAGAGGCGCGTGTCGGGGCCGTCGGCGGCCAGGGCGGCGTTCTCGTCGGGGGTGGGCTGTTGGATCGGCTCGCCGGCCCGGGCGGCGGCGGTGAGGGCCGGGTCGGGGTCGGCGAGGTCGGGATCGGTGGTGGCGGCGTCGGTGAGTTCGTCGTCGACCACGCCGTAAGGCTCGTCCTCGGTGTCGTCCATGCCGTCCCCGTCGTCGAGGCCGTTACGGCTGGCGCCGTGCGTGGTGTCGCTGACCGGGCTGGTTGCGCCGGTGGGGAGGGTGATGAGTTCGGCGGTGAACGCGTCCACCTGCTTGTTGGCTTGGGCGTAGGTGTGGGCGTGGGCGGCCATCAGGACGCGTGCGCGTTTCGTGTCGTCGCCCCAGTTGAAGGTGCGGCCGGCCATGACGGCGTGTTTCTCGGACACGCCGGGGGCGTCGAGGTAGAGCATGCCGGGGTAGTTCGCGTCCCAGGCTTCGGGTTCGACGGTGTCGACCTTCTGTTGCCGGGTGGACAGGCCCCATTTGGCGTCCTCAGCGGACGCGAGGCCGAAGCACATCTTGGCGAGTTGGCCGCGGATCAGGGTGGGCATCTGGGTGTAGTCGCTGCGTTGCAGCGAGGGCACGATGGTGACCCCGGCCGAGCGGGCTTCTTTCGCGATCTGTTCGAGGATCTCCTCGTCCTTGCTGGACAGGTTGGTCATGAACTTGGAGAACTCCTCGATCCACAGGATCCAGTAGGTCAGCCCGCAGCCCTTCTCCCAGTTGCTGTAGCCGTGTTGGGCCAGCCATTTCGTGCGCTTCGGGATCCGGGCGTGCACCGCCCGCAGCAGCCGCACCGCGCCCTGGTGGTCGGTGTCCAACCTGGCCAGTCCCTCCCGCAACGGCCCGAGGGTCTGTTCGTCCTTGCTGGTGTCGATCGCCAAAATGGCCGCGTCGGTGCGGGTCATGGCCTCACCCAGGGTGTTCCACGCGCCACCGAAGGACTTGGCTGAGCCGGTGGTGCCCATGACCTGCAGGTGGCGGCGCAGCGAGAACTCGAGGTCGTCGCCGTCCTGCCACACCCCGATCCGCACCGGGTCGGCGATCGACCCGCCCGGCCGCGACGGGCCCGGCCACGGGATGGAGTTGCGCAGCACGCGCGGGTCGGACAGGGTGATTTCGGCCAGGTCAGCGCGGTCCGGGTCGGCGACCAGGGCGAGCGTGCCGGGCGGGACCTGCATCCCGGACTCCAGTTTCCCGATCGCGCGTTGGGCGTCGGTGACGGTGGCCTGGCCGGGCGGCAACGCCATCACGCCTTTGATCTTGCGGTCGGTGACCTCTTTGGCCCGTGCCCGCGCACCCTTGAGCCCGGCCTGCTCTTTCGCCCGGTCGAACAGCGTGGCCAGCGCGTCGCCGCCGCCCTGGTGGTCGGGGTCGATGTGGCGGATCACCGCGCGCAGGTTCCAGGACAGGGCGAGGAACCCGCCACCCCACCACAGCGCACCGGTCACGACCTGCGGATCGAACCCGGTCACGGTCACCACGGTCACCCAGGTGCCGGCCGCGGCGGTGGTGGCGGTGGCGTGCACCCGCCCGAGCAGGCGGCGGGCGTGAGTGATCGCCCACGTCAAGCCCGTGAGGCCGGTGGTGGCCAGGGTGGCGGTGCAGGCCACCCACGTGACGTCCGGCGGTTGCCCCCACACCGCGTGCGACACCGCGCCGGCGGCGGCGGTGGCACCGAGCATCAGCCACGGCGGCGCCAGCACCGCCAACTTCGACGCCGCGCGAGCCCGGAGTCGGCCGCCCGCGTTGTCGGCCTCGGTCGCGGGCACCGCGGGAACGGTGGTGCGGCGCATTACAGATCAACCTTCCCGTCGTATTCCTTGGTTTTCTTGTCCCGTTTCGTCCGGAGCGCGTCCGCGAATTCCTGCCGGAACTGGACGTTGAACGCCACACATTCCGCGGACACGCCCTCACACAATTCCCGGGCCTCCCGCAACACGCGGGTGACCCGCCGCGCCCGCCACCGCACATCCAGCCCTGCCAACAATGGATGCCCCCGCAGCTGCTGCATCGCCGCGAACGCGGCCTCTTCCGCGTTCGACAGCTCCCGGGCCAAATCATGCGCGAACTGCTGGGTCAGGGTCGCGTACTGGGCGATCCGGCCCGGCAAATCCTTCCCCACGAACTCGCAGTCGGCGATGTCGTCGAGCCGCTGCCCTGCTGTGCTCACGACCGACCACCTTCCTCGATAGCGCGGGTCGCTGCTTTCGCGACCTCGGGCGAGGCCAGGAATTGCTTGGCGTATTCCTTCGGGAATTGCTCCGCGCGCTTTCCCAACCCGGCGACCAGGGTTTGGGCACGGCGCAGCCGCCGGGCGACTCGGCGGGCCTTGACCCGGCGGGCCGCGGCGTCCAAGCCAAGCCAACGGGTGCGCATCGACGTCAACGCGGCCCGCACATCGGTGGAGGCCAACCCAAGTTCGGTGTCCCAGCGCGTCGACACCTCCCGCAGCTGGTGGGCGTAGCGGCCGAACGCCTCACCCAACGACCCCGTGAACTCGATCCGCGCCAACTCGTCCAGCCGTCGGTCCCGGCCCATCACCGCCACACCCCTTCCATCACTTCGGCCTCGATCACCCCGACCCGGTACGCGCGCCACTCGGTCACGACGTGCCGGCACCACCGCCGCAGCCGCGGCAGCACCGCCGGCACACCCAACCGTGCCGTCACCAACTCATCCACCGGCTCCACCACGAACCCGATAGCCCGGACCAGCCGTGCCAGGCCACGCGCGGCCAGGAACCGCAAGCCCTGCGCCATCCCGCGCGACACGCCACACGTGCCGGCCCCCGGTGTGCCGGCCCCCGGTGTGCCGGTCCTGGGTGCGCCGGTCATCGGGTTGCCGCCTTGCCGTGATCGCTCATGGCCAACAGTGCGAAGCCGCTGATGGTCATCAGGCCGTCGACCACGAGCGGGCCGACCGCCGCGCCAGTCGTGCCGTACCCCCACGCGTCCAGCACGCCGTGCAGGTGGCCGTAGGAGATGACCGCGGCACCCACCGCGACCACCCCGGCACCGCCATACCGCGCCAGCCGCCACGACCAGCCCGTCCGCCACGGCACCCGCGAGAGCACCTCCACACTGATGACCAGCGCGATCGGCCACACCGCCGCCCCCACCTGCGGCGCCAACCCCGGTGCCGGCGCCTCATGCGCCAACGCCGGCAACCACGCGTGCAACACATTCGCCGCCACCGAGATCACCGTGCCGAACAAGAACCCCGCCCACGCCACCAACCGCGCACCCCCCGGCAACACCACCGTCCCCGCCGGCACCGTCCCCGCCGGCACGGCCGGCATGTCGGGTGCCGGCACGCCGCGTGTGTCCGTGCCGCCGTCCCGGTCGTCCCGAACCGCTGAGCTAGCCGCAGCCGAGTTCGACACCTCGCGTGCCGTGACGGTCGCGTCCTGCCGTGCCGCCCCCCTGTCGGCACCCGCGCGGCCACGTCGTCGTGCCGTCGTGCCGCCGGTCCGCGGGCCGGCGGGTTTGTCGCCGCGTGCCTCGCCTATCCGCGCCCGGCCCCACCGCTCCGAGCGGCCGAACCGCTCACCCAACTCGCGACCCGACAACGGCTCCCCGGACTCCACGCTCGCCAACCACACGGCCCGGGCCTGCTCCCGCTCGTCCACCAGGTCAGCACCCGCCGGCTCAGCACCCGCTGGCGGCGCCGATGTCGACCCAGTGGCCGGTTCCGTCTCCGATGGCTCACCGGCCGACTCTTTGACCGGCTCACTGGCCGAATCGCTGTCGACGGTGGGCACTGCGTGCAGAGACACTGGAGGTGCGGTGTCCGGCGTACTCGTGGGGTCCTGTGTAGACGTCACATCGATCCTCGACTCCGTCACCGGCTCGATCACCGGCTCCGCCACGTGCTGGATCATCGGTGCCACCGCCTTGACCTCGTCTTGTCATGGATGGTGTAACTGCCCCGCGCCATCGACCGCACCTGGCCACGCAGTTGCGCGCCCGCGAACACGGCCAGGATCAGCAGATACACCGCCGCGATCATGGTCACCATCGACGCCACCCGGTGCGGCAACAGCCACCACGCCACCCCAACCACCACCGCCGGCACCGTCACCGCCTTCACCACCGTCCACACCAGAACCAGCGGCAACCACAACAACGACCGTCCGCGCCCCATCACCGATCACCTCCCTGCCTGGATGCCACCAGCCGCACGGCGTGCGCGTGGGCTTGGTCGGCCAGCGATTCGTAGGTGTCGTGTTCGGACCGAGTCGCGCTCGTGTCCGCGATCTGGTGCAACACGACGGCTTTCCGCTCATACCAGGCGGCCACCGCCGTGGCCGACGCATCCGCCGCCGGGCGGGTCGTGGCCAAGGCGTTGATCGCCTCCAAGGTGGACATCACGCCGCCCACCGCCCACCGTGCCGCCCATCGCCGATCCAGGCCCGCAACACCGGCTCCCAATCGACCTGGTCGGCCTCAGCGCCAGGTGGCACCCGCCGCTCGGTCTGGGCGATGAACGCGTCCACCACCCGCAGCGGCACCAGCAACGCCGCCTGGCGTCCCTGACACGGGTTGGTCAGCTCGATCTGCACCCACGGCTGCTCGCTGTCGCCGCCGAACCCGTCCGGTGCCGGGGCCACGGCGACACACCCGCCGACCGGAGCGACCCGCACCCGTCGGCCTTCGGCGAGCAGGTCCCGAGCGAACAACCACACCACCGGGTCCGGCGAGCCCGGCCACAACGTGAGCGTGACCGCCCACGGATCGGTCGGGTCGTAGCTCAACGCGCACGACGTCGCCACCACACCCGCACCGACGGTCACCAGCCGACCCAACACCGGCATACGCACTGTCGACCTCACCGCGGACCACCACCCTCCACACCGGAGTCCGGCGCGCTCGAACCGGGAGTGTGTCCGTGCAACTCGGCATCGGCGCGGGCAAAGACGTCAGCCTTCCGCGCCTGATGCGCCCGCAGCTCAGCGTCCGAGCAGTCGTGCTCGGTCAGGTAACGCGCATAGCGGGCCACGCTGGTCACCTCGGTCAACGTGGTGTGGCGCGGCAGGTTCGCCGACACCATCCGGTCCTCGGTCCCGGCGGTCTTGGCCAGCGACCGAGCCGCGGACGTCTCCGGGATGTGCCGGGCACACCACCGGTCCAGGTACTCAGCCGTCCACTGAGGGTCGGACAGTCCGTCAGGAAGCCGAGACGCTAGGAAGTGGCCGGAGTGCTCCCACGGCCGATCCAGCGCGTCTTCCCACCGCTCGACCTCCACGTCATACCGCCAGTGCGCGGCGTCCTCGGGAACACCCAGGGCTTCGGCGATATCGGCCCACGAACCGCCCAGCTCGCGGGCGTGCACCACGGCGCGGGTCAGCACGTACTCCGCCGACGACGCAAGCCGTGCGGCGTACTCAACAACCTGGTAGGCGTCACCATCAGCATCCGTCGGCACATGCCCCGCAGCCGTCTCCGCGGTCTCCGCAGCCGCCGAGGACAACGCCAACCGCGACAACGCACGACGCGGAAACACCACATCCGCAGGACCCGGCGGGATCTCCGGCAAGTTCCGTGCGTCCATCACGCCACCCGCCGATCCGCCGCACGCAAGGCCCGCCGCTCGTCCTCGGTGGTCCCTCCCCACACCCCTTCCAGGTCCCGTTCCAGCGCGAACGCCAAACATGCCGACCGCACTGGACAGCCCGCGCACACGGCCTTCGCCTCGATCACCTGCCGCATACCAGGACCAACCTCGGACACCGGAAAAAACAACTCCGGATCTTCGGATCGGCACGCCGCGCCACGCATCCACGCCATCTCCCTAGGCGCACACACGCTGAACAAATCTCGTGCCGGCACACCACCCGCCCGGCATCCCCGATAGCTCACTTGCGCCACCAACCTGTCTATGCAGCTCTGTGCAATGTCTAGGCTGACACTAGATATGACTAGACAGCATGTCAAGCGTGTCGAACAAGAAGCTGACTTGTCTAAGCAGGTAGGCTCTCGTCATGCAGCCAATCGACCCCGACGACCCCCGGAGTCCGTACATCAAGATCGCGGCAAGCATTCGGGCGGCGATCCTCTCAGGTGAGCTTGAACCTGAGGCACAGTTGCCGACAGGAGACGAGCTAGCCAAGTTCTTCGGTGTGACCCGAGCGACAATCGGATCCGCGATCCGGACGTTGCGAGACGAGGGCTTTGTGCAGAGCAGGCCCGGAGGGGGCGTGTACGTCACCGGACAGGCAAGCCTGCCGGTGCCTGCCGGGCAGACGCATCCGCTCGCTGGTCTCGGGGCCTTCTTGCATGAGGCGGGCCATCTGAAGAACCTGCCCCGTTCCGGTTGGCTACTTCTCGGCATCCGACACCCAGAAAGCGTCGCTGAGCACTCATTCCGCGTTGGTCTTGTCGGGATGGCGCTCGCCGCCATGGAGGGTGCCGATCCTGGCCGAACCGCTGCTCTATGCCTCATGCATGACGTACACGAGACTCGTATCGGCGACGTACCCTCGGTGGGCCGGGCATATGTCACCACGGCCGTCCCGCAGGCCGTAACGGCTCACCAAACAGCAGGAATGCCTGACAAGCTTGCCGCCGTGTTCCAGGAGATCACCGCCGAGTACGAGGATGCGGAAACCCTGGAGTCCAAGGTCGCCCACGATGCCGACAAGATCGAGACGCTGCTCCAGGCCACGGAATATGCGACCCAGGGATACGGCAGCGAGCCTTGGCAAGACACGTCCATTCAGGCCTTGCGAACCGAGTCCGCGAAGCAACTCGCGCAGGCCATTACGTCAACTGATGCACGCGGTTGGTGGATGAGCTTCGCGTCGAGCTACCACGAACTGAGGGCCAGTACCCGGGCACGGCAAGGACTCAAACCCTGAATGTCTGTGTAGGACGGGTACGGGTCAGCGCGAAGTCAGCAAACGGCATGACACCGGCTGCCACGAGGTGACACGAACGAAGACTATTGCCCCAGGTGCCGACCTGATCCGCGATCTATCGATACGAGACAACCGCGTTGACACGGTAGGGGTCACTGGTTCAATCCCAGTATCGCCCACCAGCACGTCTTCGCTGGTCAGAAGCCTCATTCCTCCTCGCGAGGAGTGGGGCTTCAGTCTTGTTTGGGGGCGAAATGGGGTTCGGCGTCTTTCTTACCGTCCTCGTTCTCGATCATGAGCCTGGTGATGACCGGTCCCAGATGTGGGAACCAGCTCGTCAAACGAGCACGTTCCGTAGCCGTGAGCGCCAGTAGGCTGGCCTCCCACCGCATCTCCAAGGCGTCCAGGATTTGCTTGCGCATGACGTCGGTCACGTGGTCGTACACCCGGGCGATGCCTTTCATCTTCTGACCTAGTCGGGCCCGGCGTGCTACCTCGGGAACACCATCCTCGGTGAGCCAGGTCGCGTGGGTGTGCCGGCCTTCATGGAAGGTGAACCAGGGCAGGATCGCCGGCACGTGATCGTCGGCACGCGGGTTGTCCGCATGGACACCGTCCCATGCCGGGCGCCAGTACCGCTGCCGGAAGTTCGACCGCCGCCACGGGTGCCCTTCCGGCGTGGTGAACACGAACGGATGCGTATGGCTGTCGAGCAACAGTTCATAGAACGCCGCGATGCTCGACGGCAACTCCACCCACCGGGTACCCGCCGGAGTCTTGGTCCGGCCCTTGCGAGCCGCAGCGCCTCGACGCCGCCGTGATGGCGGAGCCGAGGCGACAGCTTCGGTCTCGGCTATCGCCTTGCCGTACTTCTTGAGCGCGCCCCCGACCTCCTTCAGCGGCGCTTGGATGCCGATTGCCTTCTTCTGTGCGTCGTACTCGTGCCGCTGCTGCCCGGCCAGCTCACCCCAGCGGCCGCCGGTGTAAACGTCGATCAGGCAGAGCATGAACCCGCCCAGACCAAGCCCCGCCCCATACAGTCGCATCGCCGCCCGCAACGCCTGCACCGGCGAGACCACCAAACGCTCAGGCGCGTACTCGCCGGACGTGACCCGGATACCACCGCATGGACTCGCCGGGATGACCCGCGCACGCACTGCGGCGTTGAGGAAGGTCGAGAAGGTGGCGAAGATCGACGACACAGTGGACTCGGCGTAGTCCTCGTGCAGTTCGGACACCCACTTCTCGATCTCGATGTAGCTGTTGAAGATCCCGATCATCGGCCAGGCCTGCCACTGCGGTAGCAACTGGTTGTCCAGGTGCGACCGGTACTTGGCGACCGTCGCCTCGGATAGGCGCGGACTGATCGCGGTCAGGTACTGCTCAGCGAAGACGCCGAACGGGGTTTCGGCGACACGAGGATCGATCCACGTGTTGCGCCGGATCAACGACTCCTGGTCGATTCCCCAGTTCTTCGCCGCGGTCTCTGAGCTGAAGCCGGACTGGCTCCCCCGCGACCCGTCGGGGCGTTTGTATCGCGCCCGCCATCCATCGCCTCTGTTTTCGGCGTGTGCCATCGTCTCCTACTCTCGTTAGGGGTTAGTTCAAACCGCTTGGCCAAGAGCGGCGGACTCGTGGGACCTGTCTTGTCAACTGAAGGATTTCCGCGATATCGTCACGACCGAATCGGTAGTGCTTCCCGATTCGGTGATGAGGAATATGACCGGACGCCGCGAGATCACGTAGAGTGCGCGGCGACATCCGGAACAGTTCAGCCAACTGCTCCGCGGTGAGCAATTCCTCTGAGGACACCGGGGATCGTGCGACGAGGTCACGGACCGCGCCGGCCAACTCCTTCAAACTCTTCACCAAGTCGTCAACGTGGTCGCCAGACTCAACTCCTCCCCTCTCGGGCTGGTCGTCGACGTTAAGGACACTGCTGTAGGTTCTCATGCTTGATTGCGTATTCTCAGTGATTTGCGCCCGCCTTGCGCATGCGCAAGGCTCGGTGGGGAACGGATGCGCCGCTGTGACGTCAAGGCCCCGCCCGGCAGGCCGCGCGGCCGAACTGGCATCCTGACGGGGTGTCCGTGAACGACGGGGTCACCACCTTCACCGTCCGCCCGCTCGACATCGCGACCTGGCCAGCGTTCGCCCGCCTCGTCGAGGCCAACAACGGCATCTGGGGCGGCTGCTGGTGCATGGGCTTCCATGTCCGTGTCGGCAAGGGCCGCACACCCCAGCAGAACCGCGACGAGAAGGAACGGCGCGTCCGCGACGGCACCACCCACGCCGCCCTCGTCTTCGACGGCGACGACTGCCTCGGATGGTGCCAGTTCGGCACTCCCGCCGAGCTGCCGGAGATCAAGAGCCGCCGCCGCTACGAGAAGGATCTCGTCGCACTGCCGGACTGGCGCATCACCTGCTTCTTCACCGGCAAGGGCAACCGCAAGCGCGGCGTTGCCAACGCCGCGCTGGGCGGCGCCCTGGCCGAGATCGCCCGTCGCGGCGGCGGACTCGTCGAGGGCTACCCCGAGGAGACCGACGACCGCACCCTGTCCGGCTCGTTCCTGCACACCGGGCCGATGGCCACATTTGAGAACCATGGCTTCACTCGCACCCGACCGATCGCGCCGCACCGCTGGGTGGTGACACGAACCGTCGACCCGACCTGACCAGCGCTCAGACGTGCTCCAGGAACGTGGCGAGCCGCTCGACCTGTGCCGCCGCCGCTTCGTCATAGGACACGAACGAGCTGTCCTCAAACAGGTACCGGTCGCCCAGATCGACGAACAGCTCCGCCGTCGGCCCGACGATCTCCACACCCATAGGCAATCGGCCTGTCCCAGGTGAAGAAAGCGCAAAATCGATGAGAAAGGTCAGGCGAGAAGTAGCTGAGAAGCCTGCCACAGTCGCAGGTCAGGCATCGCTGTGGCGCAAGTTGCAACGAGAACCTACATCGTTGTAGGTTCCCATGCTTGATTTCATTTCCCACTGATTCTTCGTCTGATTTTCGTCGATAAAAGATCAGTGGGAACGTCGGCAGTTCGAGTGATGTTTTGCTTGTGCCTTCGCCTGTTGTAAACGATCCAGGCCACTTGCATGATCACTACGCCACAGTAAAGTTGTCATGTGCTGAGTGTGACGCTGACCGTGCACCCCGATCCGGAGCTGGACCAGGACGCCGAAGAACGACTGGTCCGGGGTTTGCGGGCGGAGCTGCTCGAGCTCGACGTGGAGTCGGTGACCTTCCGGACCGAGGCGGCGCCGGCCGGGGCGAAAAGCTCCGACGCGGTGACCCTTGGCGCGATCCTGGTGGCGCTGAGCGCTTCCGGGGGCGTGTTGACCACGCTGGTGGAGGTGCTGCGCGACTGGCTGGACCGCCGGGCAGGCCGGCACAAGATCTCGGTGACCATCGACGGCGACCCCATCGTATTGGAGCACGCCACGACGGAGCAGCAGCGGGCCCTGGTCGAGGCCTACATCGCGCGTCACTCTCGCTCGCCGGAGGAATAGCCGGTGGCTCGGCGGCTGGCGCTGGTGGTGGCGACCTACGAGTACACCGACGGCGGGCTGCGACGGCTGACCTCGCCTGCCCGGGACGCCGAGGAGCTCGCGGCGGTGCTGCGGGACCCTGAGGTCGCAGGGTTCGACGTCACGCTGCTCGTCGACGAACCGCACTACCGGGTGGGGCAGGCGATCGGCGAGTTCTACGCCGGCCGGCGCCGCGACGACCTCACGTTGCTGTACTTCGTCGGCCTCGGGCTCAAGGGGGACGACGACCGGCTCTACCTGGCGACGACCGACACCCGCCGGGACAGCCTGCCGTTCACGTCCCTGGCCGCGGAGCAGGTTCAGTACGCGATGGACGGTTCGCTGTCCGGGCGGAAGGTGCTGGTCCTGGACAGCGCCTACGGCAACGCGCACGCGCGTGGCCGGTTCGCGAGAGCCGGCGGGGAGGCGCACGTCCTGGAGTCGTTCACGGGACGTGGCTGCACGACGCTCACCGCGTCGGACACCATCCAGTACTCCTTCGTGGACGACCGGCCGCGGGGCGACGCCGTCTGGTCGGGACTCACCCGCCACGTCGTCGCCGGTTTGCGGGACGGCGGTGCCGACCTCGACGGCGACGGCGAGATCACCGTCGAGGAGCTGTACGGCTACCTCCATGACCGGGTCGGCGCGGAAAGGCCCGCGCACCGGCCGCGGCGGCTCGGCAACGTCGAAGGCCGCACGGTCATCGCCCGGAACACCAGGTGGTGTCCCGCCGAGGTGACCGCGACGCCTGACCACGCCGTACCGGTCGCCCCGGTGTCGCGGCGACGGCGGCTTCGCAGGCCGGCGCTGGTGTGGTCGGCGCTCCTCGGCGTGGTCGTGCTGGCCGTCGCCACGACGCTCTTCTTCAGGCTGCGGACGACCGGCACCGATCCGGCTCTGCTGGGTGAGCCGATGACCGCTGACCGGGAGGTGCGCGTGCTGGCGGTCACCCGGTTGGACGGCGAGGACGTGATCGTCTCCGGCGGGGGTGGGGTCGAGGTCCAGCTGTGGGATTCGGCCACGCACGAGCAGCTCGAGCCACCGATCGTGATCGGCGACCGCGACAGGGACGTCAACCAGGGGACCTACGACGTGGCGGTGGCCGAACTGGCTGGAAAGCCGGTCGTCGTGACCCTCGGCACGAGGTCGGGCGACAATTTCCCGACCTGGGTGCGGGTGTGGGACCTGGCCAGCCGTCACATGCTCGGAAAACCCATCGACGCTGATCTTGACGGCCCGATCAAGGAAATGTACTCGATGGCGGTCGGGCAGTTGGACCGCCGGCCCGTGATCGTCACCGGCGGCATCGACGGCACGGTGACCGTGTGGGATCTGGCCACCCACCAGCAGGTCGGACAGCCGTTCAAGGCGCACAGCGCCGTGACCTCGATGACGTTCGGCACCCTGGAAGGCACGCCGGTCCTCGTCACCGGTGGCGCCGCGGCGGACCCGACCGTCCGGCTGTGGGACCTGGTCACTCGCCAGCCCATCGGGGAAGCCCTCAAGGGACACACCGATGATGTCGTGTCGGTCGCTCTCGGGCAGGTGTACGGCAGGCCGGTCGTCGTGTCAGCCAGCGACGACTACTCGGTGCGGGTGTGGGATCTGGACAAGTTCACGGCCATCGATCCGCCACTTCTCGGCCACACCGACATGATCCGGTCGGTCGCCGTGAGCGGGTCGATGGTCGTGGCGGGTGGCCGGGACAACCTCGTCCGTGTCTGGGACCTGGCCACGCACAAACCCGTCGGACATCCGCTCTCCGGCCACACCGAACCCGTCTACGCGGTACTGGTCACGCAGGTGAACGGAAAGCCGGTCGTCTTCTCCGGCGGGAACGACGAAACCATCCGGGCATGGGATCTCACGAAGGTCCGCTGATCAACGGGTGACCTTCCACAGCCGGACGGTGCCGTCCTCGTCGTCGCCGGTGACCAGGGTGTCGCCGTCCGGGCTGAACGCCACGACCGTCGTCCCGGTCCCTCCTGACCGGTGGGTGAAGGTGCGGACCAGCCGGTTGTCATCGGCGGAATCCCACAGTTGCACGGTTCCCTCCGACTCACCCACCGCAAGCAGACCGTCGCGGTTGAACGCGACGCTGTTGGGTCGGTATTCCGTGGTCAACGCTCCTGCCGGCTGGTGAGTGGCCACGTTCCACAGCCGCACCTTCTGCTCGTCACCGGCGGCGGCCAGGATCTTCCCGTCCGGGCTGAACGCGACGCTGTCCATCGACAGCTCATGGCCGGTCAGGGAGACGATGGGCCGGCCGGTCGCCACCTCCCACAGCCGCACCGTGTGGTCGCTGCCCCCGGTGGCCAGGGTCGTGCCGTCTGGACTGAATGCCACGCTGTAGACGGTGCTCGGGAACTCCCCCGTGTGTCCGCTGAGGACAGCGATGGGACTGCCCGTCGACACGTCCCACAGCCGTGTTGTGAGGTCCCAGCCACCGGAGGCGAGGGTTCTGCCGTCCGGGCTGAACGCCACCGTGTCGACCCATTCCGTGTGGCCGCTCAGGGTGCGCACGAGGTTGCCGGTCCCGGTGTCCCAGACGCGGACCGTGCCGTCGCCGTGCCCGCAGGTGGCGAGGGTCCGGCCGTCCGGACTGAACGCCACACCGAACAGCCCGTTGTCCTCCGGGGAGATGGTCCGGATCGTGCGGCCGGTCTCGACGTTCCACAGCCGCACGGTGCGCGGACCGCCCACCGTCGCGAGAGTCTTGCCGTCCGGGCTGAACGCCACGCCCGTCACCCTGTCGGTGTGGCCGCGTAGGACCGCGTCCGGCCGCGCGCCGATGGCCGTGGGAGTCGCCGGAGTCGACGACTCGTTCGGCGCGGAGCCCTCCTGGCCGCCGACCCCGAAGCCGTTGGACACCAGTACCACGCTCGCGACCAGCACCGCCAGAACCAGCGCCAGGTAGACGGCAAGCCGCCCTCGGGGAGCCCGCGGTGCGGCCTGGGCGACCTCGCCGGGCGCGGGCGGCGTCCAGTTGACGTTGCGGGCGATCACCAACCGGCCCTTGACCTCGTCCTGCTTGCGCGGTCGCTGGCCCGGGACCTCCGCCACCACCTGGTCGTGCACGTAGCTGTACAGTTCGTCGAGGGTGATCTCCCCGTCCCGGTCCAGGTCGGCGCTGCCGTCCCGGAGACCGGCCACCAGGTGCCGGGTGAACACCGACTGCACGGCCTCCCCGGAGAGCCGGTCGCCCTCGAAGGAGTACTGGGCGGTGTCCGACGAGGTCAGCACCACCCGGCCCCGGCCGTGGAACCGTTCGATCGTGTGCACCGCGGAGTCACCCTTGGCGAGCCGGCCTGCCGGGAACGCCCCGCTGTAACAGCAGTCCAGCACCAGGACCATCCGCGTCGAGGCACAGCTCCGCATCGCCCGGTCCACCTCCTCGGCGGACAGGCCGGTGAACAGCAGGTTGTCCCGGACGGTGTTGGTCATCGCCAGGTAGAGCCGGCCGCCCTCGTCCTTCAGCCCGTGACCGGTGAAGTAGAGGAACGCGAGGTCGTCCGGCCGCAGATCCCGGCAGAAGTCGAGAATGGCCTGACCGACTCGATGATGCGGCTCGTTGACCAAGATGGCGACCTCGAACCCGGCGATGGCCGGATCCCGCAACACGGCTGCAAGAGCCTCCGCGTCATGAGCCGGTGCGGTCAACTGCCCCAGCCTGGCGTCCTGATACTGGTAGGTGGCGATCAACAGCGCCAGCCGCCGGCCCATCCGCTACCCAGCCCGCCCGCAGCTATCGACAACCGCCTGTTGCAGCCTGGCCGAAACCCGATCCACAACGCGATCGGCGTCCACACGATCAGCGCCGCCGCCCATCAACCCTCACTACCCAAAGGAAACTCACCAGCCATGCCCGTTTGGTTTCTCTATCGGACGCCGGACCAGTCGCGTGTCGACATCTGATCTCGTTCACCCATTCGGACCAACCCGTGCCACAACGTCCAACAGACACATGACCTCCAGTGAAGGGGAACGAAAATTCGATCAGACACAGCGTGTTCAAATCGATGAGAAACTGGCCTTATTCCGCAGCTCAATCATGGAATACTCAACCAGCCGCCACGCCAGAAGTTCACGACGTCCATCAGTGTCGATATGCCCGGATCGTTTCAACTCGACTATGCCTCCGGATACTCGAACTGGGCCACAGGGTCACCGGCGGCATTCAATCCCGTCAGCAGCACGGCCGTTTCGTCACGCACTTCAGCCAGAAGCACCGCTGCGTCCTGTGAGGTTGTGGAGAACTCGCGAACATCGGTCATGTTGACTGCTCGGAGCGCGACCTCGTCCGCACGACTCCGCTCACCACGTCGCAGCAACTCTCGACCAAGCTTGATCAACCCGTCCAGAACACCGTTGGCCGCAGCTTCTAGCGCCGCTTGCTCGGCCAGTTCGAGCTCGCCGCGCCCGATGAGCCAGGTCGTGGCAGCAACGGCCTGTTCTGCCCTCTCGAAATCCTCGTCCGCCCAATCGTCTTCGATCCACCCGGCAGGTCTTGTCGGGTTTTGGACGGACGTCTCGGCAAGCCTGCCGGTCGCAGTCGGCGGTCTGGGCCTGCAGGTACGCAACCCGCAAGCGGGCGCGAGCGCGATACGCCAGTGCGGCGACGCCGTTGGCGTTGTTGATCTTCATGCGGGGAGCGACAGCCGCTGGAGAGAGGCCTTCGATCTCCGTGTGGTAGAGCACCTCCCGCCAGCGCTCGGGCAGTGAGGCGACAGCTCTCGTCACGAACTCCCGCTCTTCCGCGATCAGCGCGGTGTCGACGAACGGCACGCTCATCGTCCCGGCCTGCAGTTCACGCACGTTCGCGACGTCGTCAACCAAGTCGAGGTACTTCTCCCGCCTGGTTCGGTCATAGGCGGCATGGCGCAGAGCGGTCAGCAGGTAGGCCCGGAAGGCGTTGGTGGGCCCACGACCTGCCCGCAGTGCACTCAGGACTCTGGCGAAGGACTCGGCGACGAGATCGTCGACGTCCGCGTCGCAACGGGCCAGTCGTTGGGCTTGGTGCCTCGCCGCGGCGACATGGCGTTCGTACAGCGGACCGTACGCGGCTATGACACCGCGACGCACTGCCTCAAGTAGTTCTGCGTCGCTCCGTACTTCGTCGAGCGCCGCGACGCGTGTGTTTGGCAGCAACCCTGTCGGCTCGTTCCCAATGACGTTCCTCATCGCATGCCTCGCTCGGTTCTGCTCACCCGAGCTCCGGTAGGAGCACTGATGCGTATCAAATCAATTCAATTCGAATGTATAACCAAGCGTCTGGTTTGACCAGTCCCGCACGGAAGCCGCAGGGCGGCGGTCGAGATGCCTTCACGTGATAGATCCGCTAGCGTGCGACGAGAGGCTGCCTTGGTCACCGGGGGGTTCACCCAGAAAGGCGAAGGCCTCGAACCCACCATGGCAGGGTTCGAGGCCTTCATCCCGTGTGGAGCCGCGACCAGCCCTACTCCGGGTGGTTGCGATCCGCTAACGCGGCCAACAGAGTGTCGAACGCGGCCGGCGCGACCGCCAGGTACCCGCCTGCAGGGTTCTTCGAGTCCCGCAGGCCAACCAACACACCAAACCGGGCGACTTCAACACATGCGCCGTCGGTAGCCGACCGACTCGACTTGCGCCACGTCTGCTCAGGTGCGGTCATAATGTCCCTGCTTCGCGGTGTTCAGCCCCGGCGACCGCAGCAAGGAATGCCGCGAACGCGGTAGCCGACACGGTCAGGTGGCCGCCGACAGCGTTCTTCGAGTCCCGCAGACCGACGACCGGGCCAGGTCGGGCTACTTCGACACACTGACCATTGCCGGCCGACCGACTGGACTTCCGCCAGTTCCATGGCTGCTTGCTCATGGTGATACGTCCTCCCGCGCCTTCCTGATCACCGACAGCGAGGCCTTGTCATCCAACGCGACTTCCAGCAGTCGGTTAACCACCGACTCGTACTCGTCGACGTCGCCCGGATCATCGCGATACCGCCCGCCCAACCGGTCTTCGAGGTAGATCACGCCTGGATCGCGCTCGATGGGGAACTTCAGGAGCGTGAACGGCCCGTGGAGGGCTGGATGCGCGCCAGCTTCGTATGGCAGGACTCGAAGGCTCACGTTGGGCTTCCTCGCTACTGTCAGTAGATAGTCTAGTTGCTCGGCCAACACCTCCGGGCCACCGATCTGACGATGCAACACCGACTCATCGATCACCGCGACCAACTCCGCCGGAGGCTCGGTCCGGTCAAGTACCTGCTGCCGTCGCATCCGCAGATCGACCGTGCGCCGCACATCCACCTCCGACATGGCGGCGAAATGACCGCGGAGCAGAGCTTCGGCGTAGGAGCGGCACTGGAGGATGCCCATGGTGATCATCGCGTCATAAGTCACGATCTTGCTGGCGCCCTGCTCCAGTCCGAGGTACAGGTCGAAGCCCGGCGGCAGCCGCATCTCGCTGTCGAGTTCGATGACCTGCGGAGCATCCTGCGGTGCGTGACGGACCTGAAGGATCAGATCCTTGATCAACTCGCTTAGCTCGGGCACCTTGTACGCGTTCAGCAGAGCGTCGACCTCGGGCAGCTTGGGCAGGTTCCGGCCCGACTCGAAGTGCGCGATCCGCGTCTGAGACGTGTCGACCAACGGAGCCGCCTGCTTCTGGCTCAGCCCGGCTGACTCTCGTAGCCGGCGCAGCTCGAAGGCGATGTAGCGGCGGATCGCGGTCGGAGTCGTCTGGAGCGGCATCGTGCCTCCACAAAGGTCACGTCAAGCAAGTTCACTCGATCGATACTGGCGCAGTTATCGATTCGGTCGTACATTATTCACTTGTAATCGATTCGCTACGCATGGATGGCTGACAGCCTGGTCCATCCTGCCGCACCTGGACCACCGGGCCTGGCCTGCCCCCATCGACAGGCCGGAACGACCCGGTACCGCACGTCGCCGGCCGGTCCGTGGACCCGCGCACCAGGCCGGCCGGCGACCACCAAACAGGAGGTGAGATGCGATGGCTCGTTCCTGCCTGTGGCCCGCTGGACTCGGCAGGCGTGTACGCACTCGGCCTCGATCCGACGGTGGGCAATACCCCTCAGCCGACCTTGTGATCGAGGAGCGCCGGCGGGTCCGCTGGCCGTGGCGGTGGTCGTGGCGCAGACCAGGCCAGTGGGTCGCATCCTGCCGTGACGAAGCCGGACGGCACGACAAGCTGCTCGTCGTGTTGACCGGCGACGACCGGGTCGCACTGGTCGTGCCGCGTGACGGTGTGGCAGTGCTCGACCTGCTCACCGTGGGCAGCGTGCGGGCAGCGCTTCGGGAGGCCGTGTTCGCCGTCGAAGAGCGGGATACGGACCGTCCGCTCACGTACTCCGTCCCCATGCCCGCGCGAAGCGCATGAGGACCGTCCGCAATCCCTGAAACGTCCCCACCCCGCCGGTTCCATGTGGACATCGACGAGCGTTCAGGAGAGCGAATTCAAATGAATACAAGCACGTGCTCCATCAATGCCTACACCGTGATCCACGAGGGGTGTCCGTTCAGGTTTCAGGTCCGGGACAGTCACGACGTGGAGGTCTCACTCGGTGGCAGCGATCGACCGTTGACGCTTCTCTTTGACGCCGAGGCATTCCGGCAGTTCATCGAACAGGGTGGCGAGGCGATTCACAAGATGACCGCCGCCGAGACCGAATTCGAGTAGGTCACGCCCGTGAACCCATCCCCTTCCCACCGGTCACGCACGGGCAGTGTCCTCCTCGTGTTGGCGCCCATCGAGGCCCGTCCCACGATCCTTGCCCGGTCTGTCGCGCCTCGGCCGGGCTCGCCGGTGGGTGGCGACGTACCTGGCCCCCGCACGTCGTCACCCACCCCATGGCTCAGGTGTCCGACATGACGCTTCAGGAGTTCTTCCTGCAACGGGCTGGCTGGTCGGTGTCCCATGTGGGCACGGACGGCGTGCACGCCGTCTACGAGCAGAGTCTGGGTGGTCTCGACCTCGCGCCGCCGCGGGTGAGCCTCGAAAGCCTCGGGATCCAGTACCTGTGGTGTCACGTCGCCCCGACCGGGCACGTGTGGATCGACACGGGCGGAGTCGTCAACGGCTGCTCGCACCACCGCGCCAAGCGCATCGGCCTCCAGCCAGCAGACGCCGGTGACCTTGCCAGAGCACTCGCCCCGCACGAAGCCGCCGCGCGTGGCGTCGACCGCCATGGCTTGTGCTACTGCGTGCTCGCCGGCGCCTGCTCGCTCCGCCCGGGCGACTCGGGGAGCTAGCTCACCATGCCAACCGATCAGGCGATGAACCATGTGCCACTCCCCCACGCCTGCGGACGAACACGAAGGCTGGCCCGGCATCTTCCGGCCGTTGAAGCACTACGTCCCAACCGGCGCACGCCTACTCGTGGTTCGCGGCCTTCTCGTGGCGCCCGGCTTCCCGTGCGGCTCGATGTGCGAACCCCCGACCGATGCGGCCGCAAGCCTTCCCTGGTGCCCGGAGTGCCGACGCCATCTCGACTGGCTGTGGCCCCACCAATCCACAAACGAGGAGCAACGACGATGACCTACTTGCGCACGGACCAGTACACCCACGTGGGACGCGGCTGCCCCATCGCTGTCGAACTACAGCCGGCCGACGATGTCGTCGAGATCGTCCTCGGAGAAGTCCGACTTGGCGGCGGCCTGCGCCTGCAAATCGACCACCCGGAAACGTGTGCCCGCCTCATGGCATCCCTTGAAGAGGCGCGCCGCCAGCTCGCCGCCCCGCGACGTGCGGACGAGTTCTCCCAGACCGCGACACCCGCCATCGGTTGGACGGAGCAGTCGTGCACAGAGGGACCATGACCAACGACGGCCAAACCCAGCTACGTCGACCTTCCCACAGAGGCTCATGCGCACCGAACTGGCCGTTGTTTCAGATCTGGGCAAACGGGGCGATGCACGCGAGCCGCCACGGCGCGGCACCGTCGACAATGGTGCTTGACCACCCTGGCTGGTTGAAGTCGCCGAGCGGTCGCGTGCGCCGGGCCTTCCGGGAGGGCGAGGCCGTGTGGACTGCGATATGCGAGCCGGTCAGCGAAGGGTTCGAGCCCGTCGTTGAGATCATCCGGTCTGCCGGTGTTCTGGGCCTGCGTCTGGACGTCGACGGGTTCGATCCGGCAGATCTCGAGGTGCCGTCGGTGTTCGCGCAGCCGCTACGGGCTCGTGGTCGAGTCCATCGCGTCCGCAACCCGGACCTCTGGGACACTCGTCACCGCCGTCCTGCACCAGAGGACTCGTCACGCCGATCAACGAAACACCTACCGATGGTTGTGCGAAACGTACGGCAGCCGAGTACCGACCGCGGACGGGCCCGCGCTGCTGCTACCGACCGCAGAAAGAATGGCAGCGTTGCCTTCCACGGCGACAGCCAGGCTCAACAGCGGCCGACGCCGCTGCTCCTTGGTCGCCGTAGCCGCGGCGTATCTCGAGCAGCGTGCCCGTTGGGCATCGCTCCCACCCGCCCAACTCGTCACCGAGCTACAGGCGATCCGCGGCATCGGTCCCTGGACAGCCGGCCTGGCGGTCGCCGACCACACCCATGACTACAGCCTCCTCCCCTTCGCCGACTTCGCGATCAGTACGTGGGCCACGAAGTTCCTCACCACGAACAACCAACCCCTTGAAGAAACCGAATTCGCCAGGATGTGGCGGCGGGCACAGGGACATCAGCTGTCGATGTTGGCTCTGCTCACCATCGCTTGGGGAATCCATCATGCCGGCGGACTTCCACTCTGGACCAACAGTCAGCAGCCGTAACTCGACGACTGGTGCCCCAGCCACGTCGGCGTCGGTCCCTGTCGTTGGACCACCGCCTGCCTTTATTCGCGCAGCAGACGTTGCTCGTCGTTCCAGTTCGTCCAGAAAATCGCTCGTAGCTCGGCCCAGTCAACAGCGCTGAGCCACCACAGCGCGGTCGCGTTCTTTCGTTGTCTGAGCAGTGGGACAGCGGGCAAGGTCACGTACTGGACGGCGATCTGACGTTCTTGGAAAGGTTTGCTATCAAGGTATCGGGCTCCGCCTGTGCCGCACAGATACCGGCGTGCTCCAAGCCGTGAGGACAGTTCGGCAAGTCGGCCGGATCTTTCGCTGCTGACTGTGAAGGAGCTGCTGCGAACCACGGTGCCGTGCCAACCGAGGTCGTCGAGGAGTAGGCGGGTTGACAGTTCGCCGACCTGGGCCAGCTTTTCGTGATCTCGTACGGCTTCGGCGGTGCGTTCGATGATCGGTCGCAGGTGAGGCCAGCGGCGACATCGGCCGTAGTACTGCTTGACGAGCGCGAGCAGACGCTTCTCGTTCTTCACTGGATCGACGAGCGCGACGTCCTTAATTCTCGTCGCACGTCCGCCAGTTCTACGTGTTGCCAAGGTGAGCCACTGTCCGTAGGTGCCGTCAGGGCTTTGTAGCCAGGCGCGGTTCTGGTAGTCGCGGGCGTTGAACTGGACGTCGTCGAGCACGACCCAGACGTCGGCTGAGTACAGCTTGAAGAGCGTGGAGATGCGCGGGAACAGGTTGGGTTGGTGCACCGCGCACGTGGGTCGCTCCGCGATGGTTTTCATTTCAGGAGGCGGCTGGTGAATCCTGCGGTCAGCAGTCGCTGGTAGGCACCCATGACGTCGGAGGGGACGTCTTGGGGGATGGCGAATCCCAGCTTCGGGTACTCAATGATCCGTTGGAGATCGCCGACGAGCATGTCGATCACCAGTTTGGTGTCGCCGATGGACTGGATGTAGTCGCCGAACTTCATGGGCTCGGATGCGCAGGTGACGGTGACGTCGGGCCAGAGCTTGCGGCAGGTCGCGAAGGCGCGTCGTTCCATGTACGGCTTCGAGATGAGCAGCAGCGAGCGCGGATGGATGCCGTAGCTGGCGAGGATGGCGCGGGACAGGGTGATGTTCTCGCCGGTGTTGCCCGCGTCCGGTTCGACCAGGATGGCGCTGTCCGGTACGCCGAGTTGAAGGGCGTGTTCGCGGTAGTGCACGGCCTCGCCGCGGGGGAATCGTGCGGCGGTGGTGGAGCTGGTGGCGCCGCTGAACACGATGACCGGGAACATCCCGGCGTGGTACAGCTCGGCGGCGAACGTGGCGACGCCCAGGTCGTGGCTGCCCAGGCCGATGGCCGCGCCGCAGGGGCGGGTGTCGTGGCCCATCTGATGGTAGTTCCAGATGGTTTCGGCGTCGCGCCAGTGGTTGTCGGCGATGTCCTCGTCCTGCGACACGGGGTCAGTGCGCTCCTTTGTGTTAGTTCAGGCTCTCGAACTCATGGCGGATCTTCTCGATGCTCGCGTACTGGTGGGACATGCCGAACTGGTGGGCTGTCCCGGCGGCTTGGGTCAGCAGGGCCAGTCCGCTGGCTGCTGTCGCTGTGTCGGACAACAGGATGTGGGCATGTGCGGTGTCGAGGCGGACGCGTTGCATGGGCGAGTCAGGCGAGCGGTGAGTCAGAGCGACGTCGATATAACGGAGTGCGCTGCCCAGGTCGCCGGCGGCTCGGTGGGCGAGGGCCAGCTTCTGGTGGGCGACCGACCAGTCGTCGGGCTCCTCGAGTTCCTCGAAGCGCCTGGTCGCGTCGTCCATGATCTGGACGGCGGAGGCGGTGTTGCCGTCTTTGCTGAGGGTGGTTCCGACCCATAGTTGGGCGCGTGTCCGGTCGCGCGGGCTGAGTCGTTCATCTCGTGTTAGTTGTTCATAGGACCTGGCCGCGGTGGGGAGTCGGCCGCTCATTTCTTCGAGCACGGCCAGCGACAACTGGACCTGGGCGGCCCGGCGGGGCACGGTCAGGTCCTGGAAGAGGCCGAGCGCCTTCCGGTAGGTCCGGGCCGCCGACCAGGGCCCTTGGATGTCTCCCTGGTCGCGCTGCAGATCGCCGAGCAGGACGAGCGAGCGGGCGTGCAGGTAGAGGCCGTGGTTGTCCAGGTCGTGGGGGTCGAAGCGGCGTAGCCACCGATCGAGCAGACTGGCGGCGAACTTGAAGTCCTGCCGGGCGAGGCAGGCCGCGGCGCGTCCAAGGTCGTCAGTCCAGGTCTCATAGTCCCAATCCCCGCCGCCAGGCTGGTAGTAGCCCTCGTTGACCGGCTCCTCGGCGGCGAGCACGGTCAGCTCGAAGCGGGTCTGTGCGTCCCGGTCCGCGCGGGCTAGGGCGGTATCGAGGATGGCCTGGTAGTCCGGTCGGGGCTTGATGGCTTCCCGGAGCGACTCCCACTTGGTGACCGTGCGGACCGCCACCCCGAGGTGGTCGGCGAAGCCACGGACGGTCAACCGCAGGGCAGCACGCAGGGCTGCCGCTTCACGGCCGGTCCACTGTCGCACTGGCGCCACGGTCTCGGAGCCCCTCCCGTCCTTCTCGCCTATGCAACCACGCCCACCTGGGTCGGTGCACCAGCAGTGCCACAGCGGTGCCACATCCGTTCCTTCTGTTCCCCGCTGCCGCCCGGCACCCTCGGTAACAGAGGTTGTCGATCAACGGCTGTGGAGGTGACAGGGATGCTGTCCAGGCCACCGTGTTTTCGCGAGGAATCGGGGATCCGTCCAGTCGTCTACGGCTACGTCCGCTCACGCGCGCGACGGCCGAGCTATGTGCTGGCCTGCCGCCGAGTCCTGACCTACTACTGCACGCGGGAGAACCTCCTGCTGTGTGCGGTGTTCGTCGACCAAGGGATCTACGGGACCGAGGGGGACGGAGATGGCCGACCCGGGCTGACGGGCCTGTTCGACGTGCTGGAGCTACCAGACTCCTTCGCCGCTGTCCTGGTGGACCTGCGCCATCTATCCCCCGAACCCGACGTCGCACACCGCCTCGTCCAGCGACTGCGGGAGACCGGCGCACGCATGCTGACCGTGCGCGACGCTACCCGGACCATCCACGGCCAGTGCGCGGCCAACAGCGGGTCGGTCTACTCGGTCCCCCGGTGGTGGCAATGACCCCAAACACGGACACAGGCCCCGGCCTGACCTGCGAACTCCACCCACCTGCACTCGTCGACGTCACATCCGAGGGCCCGACCGACCTGGGACACGACGAGTTGGTGCTGCTCGCCCAACTGTCGAGCACGAACACCCGGATCGCCAACTACATCTCCCGAGTCCTCAACCTCGACCGGGGACGCACCCAGCACACCAAGCCACTCGTCGAGGTCGAGCACGAGCTCGCCGAGAACCTGTTAACCATCGCGCAATCGCTCCAGTCCCGTATCCAGCGTCCACACCGGATCGCGCATCGGCACTGCGTGACCACACCCGTTGAGCCCGACTCCTCGTGAAGACGTTCTGAGTAGAGGACGGCGTGGCGCTGACCTGGAGATCGGGACGATGAGGAGGCGATCATGAGCGACACCGCTTGGGCGTTCGTGGTGGCCGGCGTCCTGACCGTCGCGGCCGGGCTCATCGCGCTGCGGACCTGGCAGGTCGGGCACTCGACGGTGTGGTGGATGCGGCCAGCAGGGAGTCCAGTCGCGCACGCGATCCCCACGACGGAGTTACGCGCGGACCTGGTCGAGGCGGCGGCAGTAGCGCACTGCGGCCGGTGGCCGACAGCGGATCTGACACGGGACGACCACGCCCAGCGGTGCATGGCGTGTGTGCGGGCGATGGGGCGGCTGGAACACCGCCCAAGCTGAAGCGCGACCGCCCGGACCTGGGGATGAGGGGGAGGAAGCGTCATGCATGAAGTCATCGCGAGCCCGTTCCTGGACGACTACCTGGTGGTGCGTCCAGGCGACCCGCGGGCGGTGCGAATCGGTCCGCGACGGTACCGCGACCTGCTCGAAGCGGTGCCTGGCGCAGCTTGCCCAGCGTGGTTGGTGGACGCGGTCCGGCGACGATGGGACCTGAACCTGGCCGAACGGCTACTGGCGAGCGCGGTGCTGGTGCGTACGCCTTCACTGCTTGGGTACGGGCGGGCGTCGTTTGAGATCAACCTGGGCTGTGACTACGACTGCGAGCACTGCTTCCTGGGTGAGAAGCGGTTCGCCGGCCTGGACCTGGAGGGCAAACGAACGCTGCTGCACATCCTGCGCGACGCGGGCGTGCTCTGGCTCCAGCTCACCGGCGGCGAGCCACTGATCGACCCGCATTTCCCCGAGGTGTACCGGCTCGCCCACGACCTGGGGATGATCGTCGAGATCCTGTCCAACGGCTCCTGACTCGCGAACCCGAAGATCCTCGACCTGCTCACCACCCGGCGGCCCTACCGGATCTCGCTGAGCGTGTACGGCGCGACCGCCGAGACCTACGAGGGCCTGACCCGACGGCGGGGGTCGTTCCGCCGATTCGAGCGCGGGCTGAACGCCGCCCAGGCGGCGGGGCTGCCGGTGGACCTGTCCCTGATCATCACCTCCCACAACGCGCACGAAGCCGATCTGATGCGTGCCTGGGCCGAACGACTGGAGCTGCCCAGCCGCGAGTACACCCACATGTCACCCACGATCTACGGAGGCAGCGAACCGCTCGCCACTCAGTCGATCACGCACGTGAAGCCACGGCCGCGGTTCACCGGCTGCAACGCCGGCCACACCTTCCTCCACGTCGACCCCCACGGTGCGGCGAGCATCTGCAAAGTCGCCCGCGACCAACAGATCAACCTCCTGGCCGAAGGCCCCGCCGGTCTCGGCCGACTCGGCGGCATCGCGGACGCCCTCATGCTGCGCACCGGTGGATGCGCCGGCTGCCAACTCGCCGAGCAGTGCTCGGTATGCCGACCGCTGGCCAAGCTCTACCAACAGGCGAAAGCACCGCTGGACAGGTACTGCCAACACGCGGAGAGGAGGCAACACGCATGACCGCTGTCCTGATCGAGATCCAACCCATCGGCACGACCGCGACGGATGAGATCGAGTTCATCGACGACCTCGAGGCGTTCGGCACCGACGCGGCACCCGGCTGCGGCGACGACAACCCATACCAGTGAACCCATCACCCCGTAGGGCACGTCCCGGCGTGCCCTACGGCCTGTCAGAAGGGCACGCATGAAAGCCTTCCGGTCATGGTGACGACACGGTTGGAGACCGTCCCGGATGAGGTCCGTGCCGCGATCGAGGAGCTGGTCGGTCCGATCCTCGAGATGGATACGGTTAACGGTGGGTGGAATAGCGAGATCGCGACCCGCGTACGGACCGCGAACGAGACTGTGTTCGTCAAGGGCCTACGCACTGATCACCGTCGCGTATGGACACAACAGCGGGAAGCCGAGATCGGCCCCTACGTGCAGACCGTCGCACCGCAGGTGCTCTGGCACATCGAAACCGCCAGCTGGAGCCTGGTCGCCTTCGAACACCTCACCGGCCGCCACGCCGACTACACCTCGACCTCACCAGACCTCCCACTGATAGTCGACGCCCTGGAACACCTGGGCACGATCCCCTGCCCAGACCTGCCGCTCCGCATGGCCGAACAACGGTGGTCCGCCTACATCGACGACCCATCGATGCTTGACCACCTACGCGGCGACGCCCTGCTCCACACCGACTTCAACAACCAAAACGTGCTTATCACCGACGGCCAAGCACGCTTCGTCGACTGGGCCTGGGCAACCCGCGGCGCGCCATGGCTCGACCCGGCCCTCTGGGTCATCTGGCTCATCGCCGCCGGCGAACACGACCCAGCACAAGCCGAGGCCTGGGCAGCACGAACAACCGCATGGCACACCGCACCCACCCCAGCCCTGAACACCTTCGCCGACGCCAACGCCAAGCTCTGGCACGAGATCGCGGGAAACAACCCCGACGCATGGACGTCCCGCTTGGTCGGCGCTGCCGAGCAGTGGGCCGATTACCGAACCGCTCGCTAATCGAATCTCACCCAAATCGACCTCTTCAACTGCTGGAGCCGACACTCGCCCCATCCTCAGCAACACAAGCGCTGTCCATCCGCATATTTCGACATTTCGAAACAACGTCCCCTATGGCGAACCGCACGAATCTTATTAAGTCTTATCTAGGCGTTTAGGTTCGTTGGAAAAAGACAAACCATCATTGTCGTCCAGGCGGACGTCATGCGGTGGATGCACCGTTATCACCATCCCGGCTCTCGGCGTGTCGGCGGGTGTCGTAAGACATGTCGCCCCTTAGGCTGTGTGAAGCATCGGAGTGGTCACTCCGCAGACGGCTGTCGGGGGTCGTCTGGAACAACGCAACTCGCCCTGGATGGTTCGTTAGTGCATCTCGACCAGGATCCCGTGGCGGGCCTCGACCACGCCGCCGACAGTGGCGACAGTGATGTCGCCGGCGACCGGCGACACCCTCACGTCAGGTCGGCCCTCTTCGGGTTCGACAACTCGGCACCGCAACCATGCCGCACGATGCCCACGGAACACGCCTTCCGCATGCTCGTCCGGCACGTGCAGGAGGATCATGATGCTGGTCGAGCCGGTCCATCTGCTCTCGACGACGACGCAGTTGGCCCATTCCTCCCCCACCCAGCACTCCCACACCATTGGCGGGAGCTTGGAAAGGGCACCGTGTTCCAGTGGCGTCACCTCGACCGAGACCTCGATCAGGCAGCCGGGCAACGGCGTCTCGAGGCCGACCAGATACGTGTCTCCCGGCCGCGGCGGATCCGCGAACATCGCATCCAGCCTGTCGAGGTCGAAGCTGGTGAGAACGCGGGTCGGCTCGCCGTCGTCGCGCGGTCGGTTCGGGAACTACGTGACCACGGTCGCTGGTCCGAGGCGCAGGTCCCGGACGGTGCTGAACACGGTCGCACCGTCGCGGGTGGTCACGCGGGCCCCCCGGGGCACGACGACCGGCTCGGTGACAGGCACCTCCAGGCGGAACTCGAGGTTGGTGGTCGCGGCGCGGGCCGGGGCCGGGCGGAGGTCGAGCAGTTCCAGCAGCGGGCCGCGCAGGAACCGCGGTAGCTGGGTGAGCCGGAAAGCGACCTGGTCGGCGATCATGGCGGCGGCCTCGAGCACTGCCCGTGTCGTGCTGCCCAGGTCCTTCGGGGCCTGACCCGACGGCCACCGACGCCGCTGGGCCAGCCGGACGGCCTCGTCGAACAGGTCCTGGAAGCGGAGATCCGCCGGATCACGGTGCGCGTCGACCACGCGAACAGCATTCCATCCGGCGCGGCTGGGCACGAGAATGTGCCACATGCCAAGTGAGATCTCGGTCGTGCTGGCCGCCCACGACGAGGGGTACGACGCCGACGACCCTGGCTGGCGACAGCAGGTCGGCGTGCTCCAGCAGGCGTTGCGGGACGCCGAGTTGGACGTCGAGTCGCGGGACCGGCCGGTGCCGAACCAGAAGTGCGGCGCGGTCGAGTGGGTGCTGACGCTCGGCTCGTCGGGCGCCATCAGCGCGGCCGTCGTCGTGCTGCAGAACTGGCTGAGCCGGGTCCGCAACCGCCGGCTCGAGATCACCATCGACGAGGACGGACGGCAGGCCAGGTACACGGTCGAGGGGTCCAGTGCCAGCGACGAGACGCTGAAGGCGGTACTCGTCGCCGCCCTGGAGAACGCGCGCCGGGATGCCTGAGCGACGGTACCGGGCCCTGCTCGTCACCAACGCCGAGTTCCCCGACGATCCGCACGGGCTGCCACCGCTGCGTGGCCCCCGCGCCGACGCCGAGGTGCTGCATGTCGCGCTCACCAACCCCCGCACCGGGCTGCACCACGCGGACGACGTCATGGTCGTCGCCGACGCGACCAAGCAGGACATCATGCTGGCGCTCGAGGACTTCTTCCGCGACGCCGCGCGCGACGACCAGCTGCTCCTCTACTACAGCGGGCACGGCAAGCTCGACCTCGCCGGCCGGCTGTACCTGTGTGCCCGCGACAGCAAGGCCGACCGCCTGATGGCGACCGCCATTCCCGCGCGGGACATCAGCGACATGATGGACGAGTCCCGCGCACGGGCGAAGGTCGTCGTGCTCGACTGCTGTCACTCTGGCGGTTTCAAGAGCGGCGCAGACCTGCCAAGGGGCCTGGCCGGGAAGGGCCGATTCGTCGTGACCAGCTCGCTCACCAGCCAGCTCACCAAGGACGCGGACGCCGACCACGCGGCGAGCCCGTTCACCCGGTTCGTCGCCGAGGTGCTCGGCGCCGGGGCACCGGACCACGACCAGGACGGCTACGTCTCCGTCGACGACCTCTACCAGCACGTCACCGAGCGGATGCGGGCAGCGGGACTGTCCACGCCCCAACGGCGCTTCGACGAAGCCGTCGCGAGCGTCGCGGTGGCCAAGGCCCCCACCACCATCCGCCCCGCCGCCACACCGAGAACGCCCGCCCGCACGATCGACCGCGACGAGCTGCGCAAGAAGTTCGTCCGCGCCAACTCCCGGGAACGCGGCCAACCGTGGCTGGCCATCGAACTCTACCGAGAGGTCGCCGACGCCGCCATGGGAGACTGGAGCACCCTCGCCGCCCTCCGGCTCGCCCACCTGACCGCCGGCGACGACCCCCAGCAGGCCGAACACGCCTACCGGCAGGTCATCACTGCCGACCATCCCGATTGGTCAGCCGAGGCCACCTACCGGCTGGCCCGCCTCCGCGAGGACCCGGACCTCTACCGGGCCGCCGCCCAACTGAACCACCCGACATGGTCGCCGAAGGCCGCGCTGGAACTCGCAAACTCCCTCGCCCACACCGCCAACTCACCAAGAGACGCACTCCGCGAAACACGAGTCTCACTCGAACAAGCCAGCAAGGCGGCGGAGAGCCACGTGGCGATGGCCGCCTACCTCCTGCTCGGCCAACTCCACGAACAGGTCGGCAACACGAGCGCCGCACGTAGCTTCCGCTTCCGTGCGAGCTTGCTCAACGGAGCCGCCAGCAGTTAAGAGGTTGCGTCCTTGCCCGTGCCAGGCAGCCTTGCCCGGCGCGACGAAACCGGTGTCGGTGACCGTCTCCGCCGCGGGCCAAGTCGACGACCCAGGACTTGAGTTCGCCATCGCGGCTGGCGTGACAACGGTGGCCACCACAGCCGCCGTTACGGAACGTAGCACTTCGTGGTGGGCCGTCGGCTTGATAGGTCTACAGGAGCCCGACCTGCCGTAAAGATGCCTGCCCGTCGGTGATCGTGATCTTGTGCGGGTGGTCCAGGGCGAGGTACTCGGCTTCCTGCGTGGTTGCATTCCACTGGTCGATGACGAAGACAGTCAGTTGGCCACACTCGGGGCAGGGCCGAGCGAGCAAGAACGGCCGAAGAAGGCGGTAGTGACCATAGGAGTCTGTGATGTACGCGCTCCCGGTCTCCAACAAGTGCGGAACATGCTCCTCGGCTGGAGAGACGATGTTGTGGTCCCCCATGAGTTCGCGGTAGGCGATATGCGAGGTGTTGGTGAAGCTGTCCCAACGGCAGACGTCGATGTGGCGGAGGGGATAGTCGACGAGCCATTCGACACGGCTGAGGACAACTTCCAGGTGCCTGCGTGTCTCCGTGACCGCGTCCTCCATCTCGTGGGCGGCGGGGCCACGCCGGTGGGATTTCTGGTTGCGACGTTCGTGCAACAACCGGATCGCGCCCGCGACATCGGCATCGGCAAAGCAACGGAACTGGGCCAGCGGCGAGTCACTTGCGACATCCTGGGCGGTTGCGACCTCGGAGACCTCCCGCAGGAGGTTGTGCCAGGCGGTGAAGGTCATCCCTCTGCGGACCTGACGTGGTAGGTCGCGGACGCGTCGCAGGGAAATCTGGGCCTCTCGGGCGAAGACGACGCCCAGGACCGCGCAGTACGCGATCGCGGCCTCAGCGCACTCGAGGACCAGTGTGTAGCCCACCTCGTCCGGCCGGGCTGCCTGCACCTCACGCCAGCATCGCGCGATTGGGTACGGCAGCGTGGTCCGAAGTCGTGGGCCGACCTCGTTGACGACGCTGGCCGCTTCACGCCGCTGCCGGGTGAGCCGACCTGCTTCAATCATGTAGGACCGAGCCGTCTCGAGGTCGGTCCACTGGAAGAAACCGTGGATCGCGTCGTCCGCGTCGCGCTGCCAGGACCGGAAGCTTTCGGCCGCTCTGGTCAATTCGGTGATCGCGGTCAGTGTCGCGTCGTCCGGCCTCGGGATAAGCTGGTTCTTCAGGCTTCTCGGTGTTACGACGGCGAAGCCGTCGCGGTCAGTCAACGCACCGAGCATGTTGTCGCTACGAATGTACTCGAGGTAAAAGATCTCCTCCCCCGGACGCAACGGCGACCGTGGACGCAACACGAGCACGGATTCCGTCGCGACCATCGGCGGCTCGTCCGACGAGATGACGGTGATCGGCACGGGTTCCCGATCCCACATTCGAGACAGTACGAAGTCGCCAAGTCGCAGCAGTTCCTGCTTGCGAACGCGTCGCGGGGGCTGCGGGAACGCGAGGAAGCCGGACTTCCGGGCACGCAGATCTTCTGCTGTCAACTCTTTCGCCATGACGCGATCTCGACTCTGGTCATCCCTCCCACCCGACGTGGTTCCTGCGGCAACGTGATGAATGTCGAATACTTCGTCGAACGGGACAAGATCCATCACCCCGTCGTCACGAGAGGTCCTGTCTTCAACTGTCGGAGCGAGGCCGTTCGGGTAGGTGGCGCGTACTAGCCTGTCGCCGGTCGAAGAATGCCGGTCAGATCGGATCACCACGACTGAGGGGAACCGCATCAAGGGGGCGGGGTCAAACCGTGCGGTCGTGCATATGATCTGCAGTCCCAGGGCCGACACTATGTCAAGAAATCGATCGCTGATCACACTTCTGAACCCAGCGAGATAGCCATCGAGCAGAACAGGTCCGAGCCCCTCCAAGGGTTCATCCTCCGGCATCCGCGTGAGACGTGCCGCGACAATTCCGACGATAATATTGAAGAGCAACTGGCTTGGTATTGCCTCGACATTTGGAAGTCTACCCAGCTCGTCAATTGGGAGGTATCGAGGCAAATCAGATGAGAACCTATTCGGGACACATATTTCGATCGCGATATCTATGGTATGGCGGAGTCCGTTAAGCAACGCTCGCCTGACGTCCAGGTGGGCGGCATTGCCTAGCACATCATCGAGGACAGCAGCCAGCCGCTCGGTACGTTGCTCCTGGTCTCGGAGTTGGCAGGTGATCCGGAGGAACTCATGTCCACCGAGCCCGTGCTGAACACCGTCCGGCAAACGAGAGAACCGTTGCACATCGGCCATAGCCGCCGACACATCAACAATCATGCTGTCGAGCAGCTCGACCATTGACTGCTTCCTAGCCTGGAGCAACTCGTTCGTGGTCTCCCGCGCGACGCCTACCGAATGCCGTAGGCTCCTGTAATCCTCCCTGAGCGCGTCCAGCTGCGCCAAACGCTCGTCGGGGATCGTTTCATGAAGGACGAAGGCGATGAACCGTTCGTCGGTCCAATCTCGTGTCATGTGTTCCTGGATCAGATGGTCCGCGATCCACTGGAACCACCGCACGTTGAACCCGCGACCGCGCAGGTGTTCCTCCCATTCCGTGCGTGACCGGAGCCACGTCAAGCCGCCGCCTGACTGAACTACGGAGTGTAGCCGTTCACGAAACGACGAGACGTCCTCTGACAAGTCTCCGTGGTCAAGAGGCAAATTGTCGAGTCCGACCTTTTCATTCGGCGGAAACGAGTACCACCCCGCAGACATCCCGATGGCCCTGTCCGGCTGAGAACGCACTATCCGTCCAGTAATGAGCTGGTCCCCCGTGCGCGGATGCCGCCATTCCAGTGCGACATGCCCTATGTCCTGAGTGGCGGTGGATCGCGCGACTAGTGCGCCCCGCAGGGGTCGCGGCCGAACGAGGACCGACGAGATCAAGCGCAACAGCGTCGACTTGCCGACACCGTTCTCACCGATGATCACCGTGGAGTGGGCAGAATGGGTCCGCACCTCGTCATCCGCCTCGGATGTGTGCCCTTCAGGCTTAGCCGCGTCGCCCCACGGCTTGCAGAGATCCACGATCACGTCGTCGAAACGTGCCTCTGACGGCCCCACCGAGCGCAAACGGACCCGCATCAACTCGTACACGTCGTAATACTGTGCCACGTCACGTGACTAGGATGTGGGATGCCGATACCGCGCAAGCCGACCCGGGGCCGCCAACGCACATCGCTCGTTCCAACTCGCCAACGCCGAGCTGCGGTCAACCTTTCTTGATCACGTGACGATGCGCTGCGAGCGCGGCGCTTCTACTCGGCTCCGCCATGATCATGCGGAGATCTCGCGGGGACGACAACCCGTCGGAACGCGTTCGATCAAGACGCAATCGATGACAACAGGGCGCTCTGACCTGCATGAACAACTAGAGCCGCCAGTCATCGACACTGTCCTGCATCCTTGACACGGTAGGGGTCACTGGTTCAATCCCAGTATCGCCCACCAGATATATACACTGGTCAGACAGCCTGTTGGTGATCATCACCGGCAGGCTGTTCTTGTCTGTCGTCCGTGGCCCGTAAGCTGGCATGCGCGAGCCGCTCCCGGACAGTCTGCACATCCGCTCCCCCGGCCAGCACCCAGGAGGCGTGCGTGTGTCGGAGGTCGTGCAGTCGGATTCGCCGGGTGATTCCCGCCGTGGCGACAGCCGGCTGCCGTACACGCTGGCGAAACCACTCCCTCGCCAAATACCGCTCCCCGACCGTGCCCACGTGATCGATCGCCGGCGGGCGGTTCTTCCCGACGGCACGGCGCGTCGCTCGATAGCGCGCGTGCACCTGCCGACACAGCACTCACCGTGAGTTGCTCGTAGGTGTCTTGGTCAAACGCCATCAGCCGGATCTGCTTGACGTGGGTCGGCGTGGATCTGAGCGTTGTGACCGCGATGTGTGCTGCCTGGTCGGCGGGATACCCCGTAGACACCGGTGGCGATGGCGGGGAAGGCCATGCTGCGCACGCCGGTCCGATGGCGCCACCTGCCTCGGCCAGCCGAGGTCCTGCCGCCCGGTGGACGGCCCCATCGACTCCATCGCCGCCGAACAATGACTCGTTGGCAGCGGTCACCGCCGCGTCCACGTCCTCTTCGGTGATATCGCCGCGCACTACCTCAATGACTCCAGTCGAAGACAGCGAAAACTCGATGAGAAAGACCGAGTGTAAAGTTGATGAGAATCAACCCAAATACCTGGTCGCGACCAACGGTATGAGAGTGCGTTGGCTGGGTGGCCCAAGCCGGCCCGGATGCGGGTCGGCATGCTTGCGCGAAAGGGGCAGGGTAACCAAAGATCGAACCTTGGCTTTCTCGCCACAGTTTGTCAATGCGGGCAAAGAATTACCTATCCCCCGGAATTGTCAAATTTGCCGGTGGGCAAACCGTCCGAGGTACCGGGCCCGCAAGCCCTTCGGTAAACCCGGCCGAGTTCTTGATCCGCACGCGATAAAGGGGAAGTGGCCTATCCCGGATAGTAGACGTTCGCCTGAGCGCGATGGGCGTGGTTGGAGCAGATTGTTCCCGCTATATGGAATTGATCATGTATGGGTGCCGACGGTCGGTTATGACATGAGAGGTAACCCCGACCCGCTCGGAAGGGAGTCCTCCCATGCGTGCCCGTTCAGCTTTTGCCAGACGGGTCTTACTCGTCGTTGTGACCGGCCTCGCGCTGCTCCTGCCGATGGCCACACCGGCCGCCGCGTACACCTCGCACAGAGGCGGTCCAACCACCTTCGACGTGTGGTATGCCGCCGGTGATGACGAGCCCCTGCTCGGACCCAACGCCTTCCACATCATCGGCCACGGCAACTGCGGCTATCACGTCGTGAAGTACACCTACAGAGGCCGGAGCAGCGTCACCTCCATCAACTGCGACGGGGAAAAAGTGGTGTCCATCGCTCCGCTCGGACCCAACGCCTACCCGCTGACCTGGACACTCTGCTACTACCACTTCCTCAAGGGCGTACTCGTCATGACCTGCAGCACCACAGTGACCGAGGACATGGTGTACACCACCTGATTCGCACCCGCCGGCCCGGCGCAGGCCGGGTCGGCGACCCACCCCCGTGATACTCAGTGCCCCGCCAGCAGGTCACGCGCGATGACGATGCGTTGGATCTGGTTGGTACCCTCGTAGATCTGGGTGACCTTCGCGTCGCGCATCATGCGTTCGACCGGGAAGTCCTTGACGTAGCCGGCGCCGCCGAGCAGTTGCACGGCGTCGGTGGTCACCTTCATCGCGGTGTCGGAGGCGAACAGTTTGGCCGCGGCCCCGGAGACGCCCATGGTCGCCGCTTCCGCGTCGATCTCCGTAGCGGCGGCGTGGGTGAGCAGCCGTGCCGCACGGACGGCGACCGCCATGTCCGCCGCTACTCGACGGTCTCGGCGCGGACAGCCATGTGAAGGTGTTCCAGGCACGCACCCTGCCGCCCACCGAGGTCGCCGAGATCATCCACGAGGCCTGGGACCTCGACCGGCTGGCCGGCCGCTACCGGGCCTTCCTCGCGCGGTGGAGCGACCCACCGCGCAGGCACCCGACAGCCTGGCCCGCGACCTGCTCCTGGAGTCGGACTGGCTGCAGACCATCCGCGACGACCCACGACTGCCCCGCGCGCACCTGCCCGCGGACTGGCCGGCCGGACCCGCGGAGGAACTCTTCCACACCCTCAGCGACACCTGGAAACCCCAGGCTCGCGCGATCGTGGCCGGAGTCCTCGACACCATCCCGGACACCCAGGCCGACACCGCACCGATACGACCCGGACAAACGACCCAGCACCAGCGGCGGTCGCGTCGGTGACCGTGGTGGCCGCCACTCCACTCCCGGGCATCGAACCGGGGCATGTGTCACCGCGGTTGACGACCGTAAGGTGTGGCTACTGGTGGCCGATTCGGCCCGCAACGGCTCGTCAGATCGGTTAGGTCGCAGGCCGCTGACTACGGTGTGGCGCAGGAGGGTGGATGGTTAGTTCGTGACCGACACCGAGGTTGGCAAAGAACGACCTCCACACCTGGATCGCGTGGCGGAGCTGATCGTCACTCACAGCGGAGGGCAGCGGCGCGGCTCGGGTTACCGCGTCACCGCGGATGCGGTGCTGACCGCGGCCCACGTCGTGGCGGAGGTGGTTTCGGTGCGCGTGCGCTTCGAACCCGATCTGCCCGGTGAGTGGACGGTCGCGGCGACCGTGCGGTGGGTCGACCCCGTCTCGGACCTGGCGGTCGTGGCGATCCAGCCGCGACCGGACGAGGCGCCCGTGAGCGCTGCCCGGTTCGGCCGGGTCGGGCAGCGGGCGGCGGTGCTGGCGGCGCAGGCGGTGGGCTTCCCACGGTGGAAGATGCGCGAGGACGACGACGGCTCCCGGTACCGGGACGCCCACCACGCGGTCGGAACGGTCGCGGCGTTGTCCAACTTCCGTGAAGGCACACTGGAGTTCGAGCTTTCCTCCGCCCCGGCCCCGGACGCCGGGGCGTCGCCTTGGGAGGGCATGTCCGGGGCTGCGCTGTGGATCGATGACCGCATCGTGGGCGTGATCGCCCGGCACCACCCCGGTGACGGGCTGGGCCGGCTGGCCGTGGTCCGGCTCGAACGCGCCCTCGACGCATACCCACCGCGGACCGGGGCGGCCGAGCTGCTCCCCACGCAACTGCCCGATGTGGTGCCGATCCCGGCCGAGGACCTGTCCACCGCCGGCCATCGCGCACAGGTGGCCGACATCGCGCCGGAGCGGCTGTACGACCGCGACCGGGAGCTGGCGGAGCTGGTGAACTTCTGTGCGGGGGAGCCGCCGTACGCGGATCAGCCCTACCTGTGGTGGCAGGCCGGGCCGTGGGCGGGCAAGACCGCGCTGCTGTCCTGGTTCGCGCTGCACCCACCGGCCGGGGTCGACGTAGTGCTGTTCTTCATCACCAGCCGGTTCGCCGGGCAGTCCGACAGCGATGCGTTCGTTGACGCGGTGATCGGGCAACTCGCGTCGCTGGTCGGCGAACCGGCCGAGGCGTCGGCGGAGCCTCAGGCGCGGCGGCAGCACCTTCAGCGCCTGCTGCGATCCGCGGCACGCCACTGCTCAGCCGCGGACCGCCGGCTGCTGCTGGTCGTCGACGGCCTGGACGAGGACACGGGCAAACGAACCGCGGCCGGCCAGCCCAGCATCGCGTCCCTGCTGCCCCGCCGCTGCCCGCCGGCGCTGCGGGTGGTCGTCGCCAGTCGCCCCAGCCCCGAGCTGCCGAACGACGTGCCCGGCGACCATCCGCTGCGCCGGACAACGCCGCGGCATCTGACCGTGTCGCCGCACGCCCACCATCTCGAGGTCGCCGCGAAGGAAGAGCTCGACCAGGTACTGCACGGTCCAGTGGTGCGGCGTGACGTGCTGGGCCTGCTGACCGCCTGCGGTGGCGGGCTCACGCTGACGGACCTGGAGCAGCTCACCGGACGACCCAGACCGGAACTCGACCAGCTGATGGGTGGCGTGCTCGGGCGCAGCGTCGGCAGCCGCCACGCCCCAACCACCGACACCAACCCGGATCCTGACCGGGAACCGGCCTACCTGTTCGCCCACGAAACCCTGCGTGAGCTGGCGGAGCTGCGCTTCGGCGCGGCACTCGCCGACCACCGCGAACGGCTGCACACCTGGGCCGCGTCCTACCGGGACCGCGGCTGGCCACCGGAGACCCCGCCCTACCTGCTGCGCGGCTATCCCCGTCTGCTCCTGGCCACCGCCGATGTGCCCCGGCTGGTCGGCTGTGCCACCGACCCGGCCCGGCACGACTGGATGAACAGCCGCACCGGCGGTGACGCGCTCGCCATGTCGGAGATCGCCACCGCGGCGGACCTCGCCATCCGGCAGCCCGTACCCGACCTCGGCGCGCTGCTGCTGCTCGCGGTCGCTCGCGACGATCTGGCGGAACGCGGCGAGCATGTCCCGCTCGAGCTGCCCGGGGCCTGGGCAGGGCTCGGCCGGCCCGACCGGGCCAACGCGCTGGCACACAGCGTCACCAGCCCGATGCTCCGCTCGTTCGCCCTGCAACGCATGATCGAGGCCGGCGGCCCGCACCATGCCAATCCCTGGTACGCCGAGGTAGCCGGCGCCGCGGCCGCCGCCATTCGGGCCATCGACTCCGAGGATTCCCGAGCCAGGGAGATGGCGGAGCTGGCGACAGCCGTCGCCTCCGTCGGAGACCACGACCGCGCACTCCGGTTGTGCAGGGTGGCGGAGGCCACGGCCCGCACGGTGGCCCACCTGCCGGCCCGCGACGGGGTGTTCGAGGAGCTCACGAAGGCGACGGCGACCGCGGGCGATCATCCGCGCGCCGAACGACTCGCTCGGGCCATCGAATGGCCCGATCGCCGTGCCACGGCGCTGATCACCGTGGCATCGGCGGTGGCCGCCGCCGGCGACAGTGTCCACGCACTCGAGCTGGCCAAGGCGGCGAAGGCGGCCATCGACGAGTCCGATCCCCTCGGATATGCCTGGGACGTGGCGAACCTGCTGCCACCGGTGTCCGCCGCCGGAGACGACCACTGGTACCGGGAGCTGCTCAGCGAGGCGGAGGCCGCCGCGCACGAGCACGACCGCGCCATGGACCGCGCGAGCGCACTGGCGAGGGTGGCGTCGGCGGCGGCCGCCGCGGGGGACCACGACCGCGCCGTCGAGCTGGCCAAGGACACGGTGGAGGAGACCCGCGGCGTCATCTACGCGGAGGTCCGCAGTGAGACGCTGGGAGAGCTCGCGTCGGCGATGGTCGCGGTCGCCCATCGGGACTGGTACCTGGAACTCGTCAGCGAGGCGGAGGCCGCCGCGCAGGCCGTCACCGATCCCGAGCACCGCCTGGGCGAGCTGACGCGACTGGTCGCCGCCGTCGCGGCCATCGGTGACGACGACTGGTGCCAGGACATCGTCGACGAGGCGACGGCCGCGGCGCGCGCCATCACCTCGGAGAAGGACCGCGCCGACCGGCTCACCGAACTCGCGCTGGCAGTCGCCGCGGCCGGGGACCGCGACCGCGCGATCGAACTGGCCGTCATGTCGGAATCCGCGGCCCGCGGCGTGCTCGGCTCGCACCTGCGGCCGGGCGTGTTGTCGGCACTGGCGCCGGCGGTGGCCACCGCCGGCGACCACGAGCGCGCCGGACGGCTTGCCCGCGCGATCCCGAACGCGGGCAGCCGGGCCACGGCACTCGCACGGGTGGCGACGGCGGTGGCCGCCGCCGGGAACCGCGAACACGCGATCGAACTGCTCGACAAGGCGGAGACCTCGGCCCGGCAGTACCCACATCCCGGGCCGATGAAGGCCCTGATCGAAGCCGTGGCGGCCGTGGGTGACGACGACCGGTGCCGGACGCTCGTCGCGGAAGCCGAACAGCGCGCCCGTGCTCGCACCGACTCGTCGAACCGGCCCGAAGCGCTCGCCGTGGTGGCGACCGCCGCCGCGGTCGCGGGCGACCGAGACCGTGCGCTCAGGCTCGCCGCGGAGGTGGCGGAGACCGACTTCGACACGCGGGACGGGGGTTACTTCCGGGACCGGGCGCAGGCGGAAGTGGTCGCGGCGGTCGCGGCCGCCGGGCGGCATGATCGCGCGGAACAGCTCGCCCGCGAGATCACCACCAACGCGTACTTCCGCGGCCAAGCCCTCGTCGCGGTGGTCGCGGCGGTCGCCGTCGACGACTACCGCCGCGCGGAACGGCTCGCCGACGAGATCGCCGAGCCCCGCAGCCGCGTCGAGGCGCTGGGTGAGCTCGCCGCCGCCGTCGCCGCCTACAACCCCGAACACGCGGCCATGCAGGTCAGGCGAGGAGAAACCGCCTCCGGCGTGATCACCTCGACCGAGCAGCGGGCCCGCGCCCTCGGCGACCTGGCGGCGAGAGTCGCCAACGCCGGTGGGAGCGTGCCGGTTCGGCTCCTCGCGCAGGTGATCAACTCCAACGGCTGGCCCACCGCACTGCCCGCCGTGGCCCACATCGACCCAGCGGCGCTGTCCCGGCTCAGCGACCTGCTGCTCCCGCGCATGAGCCGCTTCCCACTCAGGTATCAATAATCGGGACCAAGCACGGCTGACCTGTGGGCGCTTGCCCGCCGCCCAGGCCTGACCGGAAACCTCATCGCCGATCTCCACAGTGGAAACCAAACTGTGCCCTTTTGGGAGGTCACGTTCTCCGGCGCCGCGGCGATGTCCTGTCAATACGGTTCCGGGAGGCCTGAAATGGGCGATCGCGGCTATTTGATCTGGAAAGGGCACGGCGCGGATCAGGGAATCTACCGTGCCCGGCAACGTCCTGGTGCGGACTTCGAGGACGCACAGCAGGTCAGCTATTTCGCCAGTAGCAGGGGAGTCGCGGCCGTGGTCGAGCCGGTCGGGCACGGCATTCTGACCGCCTGGCGAGGCGCGGACGACGACAGCCGCATCTGGTTCGCCACCGCGCATTTCGACGGTAGTTCCTGGAGCGACCAGGCGAATCCCGCGGACGTGCCGCGTACGGACGATCGTCCCGCGCTCGGGGTGTTGAACGACCGGGTGTTCATGGCCTGGCGGGGCACGGGCGCCGACGAGTACATCTGGTATTCCGAACGCGGTCCCCACGGCTGGACGCCGCAGCAGGTGGCCGGCAACGGGCTGGCCAGCTCGACGCACGGACCCGCGCTCGCCCAGCACAACGGTCGTCTCTTCATGGCCTGGAAAGGTTCCGGTGGCAACCAGGGCCTCTACTGGTCCACATACGACGGTTCCTCGTGGACGGACCCGCGGCCGTTCGCCGGCGGCTCGACGCACGGTCCCGCCCTGGCGTCGGCCGCGGGTGGGCTCGTGATGGCGTGGAAGGGATCCGGCGACGACGACCGGTTGTGGCGGGCGTACTTCGGGAACGGGTGGTCGGATCAGCGGCTCGCCATCGGACGCTCCAGCCACGGGCCGGCGCTCGGACGGATCGACAACCACGTCCACATGGTGTGGAAGGGCACCGGCTGGGACGAGCGGCTCTGGTGGACGCGGGACGACTTCCACAGCGAGCGACCCGTGCGGGACGGCTACACCACGAGTGACACGCCGGCGTTCGTCGGGATCAACTACGCCGACCTGTGAACCGAGGTGGACGACATGGCCGCGAGCACACCCGGCACCGTCGCACTGACCGTCGAGTTCGACGGGGCCGTGCAGGCGATCGTGTTCAGTCCGGACAGTGCGCGGGTCGCGGCCGGGGGCGGCGACTCCGTGCTCAGGATCCGAGTGATCGGCACCGGGCCGGTGCTCGACATCCCGGTCGAGGGCTTCGTCGCCAGCATCGCGTACAGCCCCGACGGGACGGCGGTCGCGATCGCCGACCTCGACCAGATCTTCGTGCGTGACGCGAACACCGGCGCCGTCCGGTGGCAGGGGCCGGTCGAGTCGGGTAGCTCGGTCAACGCCGTCGCGTTCACCTCGGACGGACGGACACTCGTCGCGGCGACCGACCGGACCGTCGCCACCTTCGGTGCGGCGGACGGCGCGCCGGGCATGAGCAAGGTCGTCGAGCAGCAGATCGCCGGCATGGATGTCAGCGCGGACGGCACCAAGGTCGCACTCGCGATCGACGAGCGGCACGGCGGCAACCACCACAACGCCGGGTCCGCGCGGGTGCTCGACCTCGCGACGGGTGCCGAGCGCGGACGGCTCACGCCGGCCAACGCGGTGTTCGACGTCGCGTTCAGCCCGGACGGCAGGTGGGTGCTCTGCGGCAGCGCGGACGGGACCACGCGGATGTTCGAGTCCGACGGTGGCAAGGAGCTGTGGAGCATCGAGAACGGGGCGAGCCACCTCGCCTTCGACCCACGGGGCACGTGGGTCGTGATCGGTGGCGCGGACGAACGCGCCCGGGTGCTCGAGGCCGAGTCCGGCGTGGAGAAGTGCCGCGCCGACCACGAGGGCGCCGTCACCCGGGTGGCGTTCGCGCCGAACGGTCTGTGGGCCGCGAGCGGTGGCATCGACGGGGTGGTGCACGTCCTGTCCGTGAAGTCCGAAAGGGACCGTTACACGCTGCGCACCGGCGAGGAGATGGGGCCGATGCGGTTCAGCGCCGACAGCCGCTGGCTCGGGTTCGGCACGTTCAACCGCGCGGTCGTCGTCGACAACGGAGTGCCGTGATGAACCCGAACGAACTCCTGGGCCTGCTTTCCGGGCAGCTGAAGGACCTCGTGGACCGCACGGTCGCCGAGCTGGTGCCGCGACTGCCCGCGCCCGTGCCGGAGCCGTCGGTCGCGGGCACCCCGCTGGCGGGGCGCCTGCTCACCGCGGTGGACCGCCTGCCGGCGGGCAACGCGCTGGTGGAGCTCGTCCGGCAGATGGTCGGCGAGCTCGACCCGTCCTCGCCCGTCCGGCTGCACGGCTGGCAGCGCGCGCCCGGCTCGCCGCCGGGTGTCGCGCTGGTGGTCACCGACCCGTCCGGCCGCGCGGTGCTCGGCGTGAGTCCCGGACCGGTGTTCGACATCGTGGTGCTCCCCGGCACGAACCTGACCGTGCGGGTGCCCGGCCCGCCGGACAACGCCCGCCCGTGGTCGGCCAGCGCGACGATCGCCTCGCCGAACGGCTGGGACATGGCCGTCGGCCCCGGTTTTCCGCCCGTGCCGCCGGGTGGCACGGCGACGATCACGCTCGAACGCACCGGTCGCCTGCGGGCCGGGTTCGACGACGGTCCCGGGCTGAGCGTCACCGGCATCGCCATCACGGTCACCGCGACGCCGGTCACTCCCCCGTCGGTCGACATCGAGCTGCGGGGCCTGGAGATGGCGGTGCTGCCGAAGGCGTTGGCGGGGCTGGTCGGCGTGGGCCGCGCCGCGCCGCTCGCCCCCACCGGCCAGCAGAGCGTCACCGTCGTCGCACGGGCCGACCGGACCGGCGGGCTGCGGTTCGTGGCGAGTGGCTCGGTCCGCGCCGAACTCCCGTTGCGGATCACCGGACCTGGCGTGCGGACCCGGGGCGCCGCGGTGGAGCTGACCGTGGTGAACGGCGAGCCGCGGCTCGGCCTGTCGGTGTCGGTCGCGGCGTCGCTGCCCGGCCTGCCGCTGCAGGCCTTCCTCGACGGAGCCGGCATCGCCCTGCCCGTGGTGCTGAGCCCGGCGCGGCTGGGCATCGACCCCGACCCGCGGCGGATCGCCGAGCTGTTCCCCGACGGGATCGGCGTGAACCTGGCGCTGCCACCGGTGTCCGGCGGCGGCGTGGTCCGGCGCACCTCGGAGGACGGCTACGCCGGGCTGATCGCGGTCGACCTCGGCTTCATCCGGCTGCAGGCCGTCGCCGTCTTCCGGCCACCGGCCGGCGGCACGCCGACCAGCTTCCTCGTGGTGCTCGCGGCGCAGTTCCCACCGCCCGGGGTGCAGCTGGGACTCGGGTTCGCGCTCGACGCGGTCGGCGGGCTCGTCGGCGTCAACCGGCGGGTGGACGCCACCGCGCTGCAGCGGCTGATCAGCGACGGCAACGCGGACCGGGTGCTGTTCCCGGAGCGGGTCGTCGAGCGGGCCGACGAGGTCATCGCGGCCATGACGGGCGTGTTTCCCGTGGGTGCCGGCCGGTTCCTGATCGGGCCGATGGTCCGCGTCACCTGGGGCGGCCGAATGGTGTCGCTGTCCGGCGCGGTGGTGCTCGAGCTGCCGGCCCCGGTGCGGGCCGTGCTCATCGGCCGGCTGCTGGTGGCGCTGCCCGACCCGCTGGTGCCGCTGATCCGCTTGCAGGCCAGCGTGTTCGGGCGCGTCGACCCGGGTGTGCCGGTGGTCGAGCTGCTGGTGTCGCTGGCCGGCTCGTGGATCGTCGGGCTGGCCGTGCGCGGTGAGCTGTACCTGCTCGTCCGCGGTGGCGAGCGGCCGGAGTTCGTGCTGTCCGCCGGCGGGTTCCACCCCCGCTTCAGCCGGCCGCCGGGCGTGCCCGCGCTGCAGCGGCTCATGATCGACCTCGCCCCCGGGGCCGGCTGGGGCCTGCGGATGGAGGCGTACTTCGCGGTCACGTCGAACACCGTGCAGTTCGGCGGGCGGGTGCAGCTGGAGGCGATGATCGCGGGCTGCGGTGTCGAGGGCTGGCTCGGCCTCGACGCGCTGTTCGTCTTCGAGCCGCACTTCGCGTTCTCCGTGCACGCAAGGGCGGGGGTGGCCGTCCGCGCGTTCGGCCGCCGGCTCGCCGCCGTCGCGCTGGACTTCACGCTGGAGGGCCCCGCGCCGTGGCACGCGTTCGGCACCGGCTCGATCTCGGTGCTGTTCTGGGACGTCGACCTCGACTTCGACATCCGCTGGGGCGCGCCACCGGCGGTCGCGCCGGCACGCGGCCGCGACCCCGCCGGCCCGGTCCGCGACGCCGTCCGCAACCCGCGGGCCTGGGTGGCCGAGCGGCCGAGGACCGAGCGGTCCGCGCTGGTCCTCACCGCGACGGCGACGCAGCGGCTCGCCGACGGGACGCTCGTGCACCCCGACGCCACGCTCCGGGTCAGCCAGGCCGTGGTGCCCCTCGGCGTCGCGATCGCCCGGTTCGAGCACCGCGCGGTGGCCGTGCAGACCTGGACGATCAGGTCCGTCACGGTCGGCTCCCTGCCGTCGGAGGCGGCGGCCGCGACCGTCACCGAACGGTTCGTGCCCGGTGAGTTCTTCGACCTGACCGAGGACCAGCAGCTCAGCCAGCCGGCGTTCGTGACGCACGCGAGCGGTGTGCGGGTCGTGGTCGACGACGTCGTGGTGAGCGCCGGGCACCGGGTCGACGACGGCTACGAGACCGCCTACGAACCGCCACTCGAACCCCAGCCCGTCACCTGGCCGGGCGTGTTCCTGGCGGAGAACGTGTTCGGCCTGCGTGCCGCCGAGCGGCTCGAGCGGTGGCGGACGCCGGGCGTCGCGGTGCGGCTGCGGTCCGCGCCACGCAGCGTCGCCGCCATGTCCGACCTGAACCCCCTGCTTCCCGACGTCGAGCTGGTCAGCGCGACCACCGACGCCTGGCAGGCGGCGCTCGACCAGATGGGCATGGCGCCGCGGGACGTGCAGGTGGTCGAGAGTTGGGAGCTGCCGCGATGAGCACCCGGTGGTTCTTCTCCTCGGCCAGGGTCGGCGCGGCGGCCGCGGCGACCGGCGGGCCGGCCCTGCCGACGTCCGTGACGTTCAACCAGCAGGTGGACGGCCGGCAGGTGGCCGTCACCGCACCCGGCCCCGAGCTCACGCTGCTCGGGCCGGGCGACGTGACCGGGTTCGACCGGGCCATCGTCCAGCGCGAGGAGCCGCCGCCAGGCACCGTCGACGCGGCCGAGAACATCATGGCGAGCGTCGAGCTGACGCAGGCCGACGTGCCGTGGCTGCTCTCGCCAGGACTGTCCGTGCCGGGCCGGCAGCCGCTGCCGTGGCTCGTGCTCGTGGTACTCGACACCGACGAGGCGCCGCCGCCGCGTGACGCCGCACCGCTGCCGCTGCTGACCGCACCGCTCGCCGCGCTGCCGCCGCTGTCCGAGAGTTGGGCGTGGGTGCATGTCGAGGCCCGGCTCGACGACGGCGTGCTGGACCCGGAGGCAGCCAGGCAGGCGGCCGCGGCCGGCGTACGTGCTCACTCCGCCGGTGTCGTCGGCCGCCTGCTGTGCCCGCGACAGCTGTTGCCTGACCGGACCTGGATCGCCGCGGTGGTACCGGCCACGAAGGCGGGCGCCGACGCCGGTCGGGGCCGGCCGGTCACGAGCCCGCCGGCCGAGCCGGCATGGGTCGCCGGCGGGCCCGGCGTCGTCGAACTGCCCGTCTACCACTGGTGGACCTTCCGCACCGGCGCCGCCGGCACCTTCGAGGAGCTGGCCCGCAAGCTCGAGTTCACGAAGGCGGCCGACGCCGGGCTCGGCACCCGCGTGATCGACGTCGGCCGGCCATGGCCCGCCGAGGACGCCATCGGTCCGGCGACCGTGGCGATCGACGGCGCGCTGCGCGTCCCCGGCGCGCCCACGGCCGAGACGTGGTCGGATCCCGTGCCACAGCAACGTTTCCGCGACGTGCTCCGGGACCGCATCGACCTGCAGGAGCTGCGGCGAACGGCGCCGGTGGACGACGCCGTCCCCTCGGTCGGCCCGCCCCTCTACGGCACCCACCACACGGGTGTGCGGACGGTGCCGGCCGATCCGGGCAGCTGGCTCACGACGCTCAACCTGGAGGTTCGCCGCCGGGTGGCCGCCGCGCTCGGCGCCCGCTACGTCCAGCTGGAGCAGGAGTTCCTGATGGCGCGGGCCTGGGAGCAGGCCGGCGAGATCCGCGCGGCGAACCGGCTGCTCGCCGCGACCGAGCTGGCGGCCGCGGCCGCGGAACGGGCGCAGCACAAGCACCTCGACCCGCTGCCGGTGACCGACCTGGTGACGACGATGGCGCCGGTCCGCAACCGGCTCCGGCTGTCGGCGGGCTCGCAGTCGCTGGTCGACAACCCCATCACGCTGGCCGCCTCGCTCGCCCCGGACCCGACGGCGGCCGCGGTCGCCAGCACCGCGTTCGCCAGGCTGACCCGGCGCGGCGGCGCCCTCGCCCGGCGCGCCGGGCGGATCGGGGCCGGCGAGCCCGACGCGACGCCGGTGCTCGAGGACAAGCTGATCAACATGCGGTTCAACCTGGCGCGGGACGGCGGTGGCCTCACGAGCGAGGTGACCGGCAACGTCAGCCCGGTCCCGCTCCAGCTGCGGCGGATGTCCGACCGGATCCCGACCGCCACGATGACCGACCGCGCCGAGGACGAGCGGCGGCCGCTGGGGCCGATCATGGCGCACCCGAGGTTCGCCGTGCCGATCGCCGAGGAGCTGCTGGCCCGCTGGCCGGAGTGGGCGATTCCCGGCATCGGCGGGCTGCCGCCCAACTCGGTGACGCTGCTGGAGACCAACCCGGAGTTCGTGGCCGCGCTGCTCGTCGGGCTCAACCAGGAGTTCAACCGCGAGCTGCTGTGGCGGGAGTTCCCGACCGACCAGCGCGGCACGCCGTTCGCGCGGTTCTGGCCGACCGAAGGCGACGACGTCGACGAGATCGCCCGCTGGCCGGTGGACGCCCCGCTGGGCAGCCAGCTGCGGTCCGGCGCGCAAGGAAGCCTCGCGCTGCTCGTGCGTGGTGAGCTGCTGCGCCGGTTCCCCGGCACGGCGCTGCTCGCGGTGCGTGGGGACAACGGCCGGCTGCCCGCGGCGTTCGGCGGCATCCCCGCCACCCCGCTGCCGCTGGACGAGTCCACGACCCTGTACCTGGTCCCCGGGTTGTCCGCGGAACGCGCCCGGAACGAGGACTGGTTCCTCGTGTTCCGCGAACCCATGCGCGGCACCCAGTTCGGCTTCGACAGCGGCCCTGCCGTCGCCGTGGCGAAGTGGGCCGACCTCACCTGGGACGCGGTCAGTAGGCACACCGGCCGCTTCGCCCGCGCCGACACCGCGCCAGCCAGCCCGAACGACCCGCCGGGCGACCCGGCGCGGTGGGGCACCAGCTCCGCCGACATGGCCCGCATCGCCTTCCAGCAACCGTTCCAGCTGGCCTTCCGGGCCGCCGTCCTGCTGCGGCCATGACGTCCCGCGACCGAGGAGGCAACCGGACATGACCGAGCCCTTCGCCGCCCGCGCGCGGGTGGACCAGCTCGCCGCCATGGTCGACGCGGCGCAGGCCGAGGCGGACGACCAGCACGCCGTGCTGCGCCGGCTGCAGGACGCCGCCCGCGTCGGCAACGCCACCGACGCCCAGATCGGCGTCGCCGCGGCCCAGCACGCGAACCTGCAGCGCCAGGCGGACCAGCTGCGCGACGAGCTCGACGGCGCGCAGGACGAGCTCACCCAGGCGATGGACGCCGCCCCGCCGCTGTTCGCCGACGCCAACGGCGACCCGATCGCCCTGCTGCCCGTCCGGCTGGAAACCACGTGGTGGGACGAGGTCTCGCTGCGGGTGCGGGTCTACCCGGACGACATCCACGTCTCCCGGTTCACCCCGGAGCTGACCGCGGACGAGGCCCGGCTCGGCGCCGCCTACTGGCAGGCGCCGGGCCCCGAGGCGTGGGAGCTCGTGCGGAGCAGGCTGCGCCCGGACCGCGCCTCGTGGGCGGTGCGGGCGAGCCGGCCGGGTGGCCCGGCGCCGGTCGTCCGCGACGACGCCGACCGGCGGCCCGGCCGCACGGTCGCGATGCCCGACCGGTGGCGGTTCGTCGGCATCGTCGACGGCCAGGTGGTGATCGACGAGCTCGGCCGCCAGATACCCGACCCCCTGCCCATCGGCCTCCTCCGCGAGGAGGACGGCTGGGAGACCGAGTGGTTCGACGCGCTCAAGGCCGGCATGGGCATCGAGCTGACGTTCACCGACGGGCTGGACCACCTCGACCAGCTGCTGGTCATCGGCGTGCGCGACGAGGACGCCGCGGCCGGCGGCGCGCGGCTCCGTGACCTGCTGCGGGGCCACGCCTTCGGCACCGGCCTCGGTTTCCTCGCGGCCGGGACGCCGACGAACAACACCCCGGGCACCCGCTCCGGCTGGTCGTCACGGCCGTCGTTCCCGCCGCCCGGCGACGATCCGGCGGCCGGGGACCGGCCGGTCGCCGACGCGGTGGCCACCGCGCTCGGCCTGCCGGACGCGGGGTTCCTGCGTGTCTGCGGTGGCTCCGCCGACCTCGAACCGGCCGCCGTCGCCGGGTTGTCCCTGCTCACCTGGTGCACTCTCGGCAAGGGCTTCGCCGAGGCGGCGGTGACGCACCTGGACCTCGCGGACGGGCGGACCAGGGCCGTCGAGTCGGCCCGGCCGTGGCGCGCGGTGCGGGACCACCTGGCCACGCACGTCCGCAGCCGCGGCCCGCTGCCCATCGTCCGGGTCGGCCGCCAACCGTACGGGGTGCTGCCCGCGTCCGCGCTGAGCGACTGGCGGGCCGACCGGGACCGCGACGTGGACGCCCTCCTCGCGCCGTGGCTGCGGCGGGCCCGGAACCGCTGGCGCACGGCGCTCGAGGAGGTCCCCCGCGTGCGGCCCGACCAGCCCGTCGACCAGGTCGCGGTCGACGCGCTGACCCGGCTGCCGGTCGCCACCGGGTTCGCCATGCGGCGGATGGACGGACCCGAGTTCGCCATCCCCCGGGTCGGCCCCGGGCAACCGCCGAACACGCCCGGCATCCCGGGCCTGCCGCCGGACGGCGAGCTGCGCTGGACCACCCGCTCCGACGGCTGGACCGACCTGGGCTGGGGCCTGGATCCCGAGACCGGCGTGCCCCTGTTCGTCGACCGGTTCGCCGCCGAGGCCGAGACGTTCGCCGCGAAGGCCGTGGCGACCGCCGACTACCTGGGCGCCGTCCGCGCGTTCCTGGCCGGCACGCTGCCGGCCGCCGAGTTCGACCGCCAGTGGCCGGTCGAGCTGTCCTCCGGCCGGGAGACCCCACCGCGGCGCGGCACGTTCTGGAACCTGGAGAACGACCACGGCCTGCTCGACGCGCTCGTGTTCGTCCCGAACTGGGCGTTCATGGACGGCGACGACACCGAGGACGGCACCACCGACGACCCGGTGCGCCGGGCGTTCGCCGTCACCGGCGACGTCGACCAGCTCGTCGCCGACATCCTCGATGAGGTCGACGACTCGGAGCGGCCGGACAGGATCGCGGCCGCGGCGCGGTCCTCGGCCACCATGGCGATGCTGGAACAGGCGCTGCGGGCGGTGGCCGCGGTGCCGCCGGCGCGCCTGCCCGAGCTGCTGCTCGAGGTCATCGACGTCTACTCCCACCGCCTCGACGCGTGGGTGACCTCGCTCGCCACCCGGCGCCTGGCCGCGATGCGCGACGACGGGGTCGACGGCGTGCGCCTCGGCGGGTACGGCTGGGTCGAGGACCTGCGGCCGCCGCGGCCCCGCGAGGAGGTCGACCTCGGCGGCGAGGACGGCCCGGCCATCGTGTCCACACAGGACGGTTACATTCACGCGCCCTCCCTGCAACACGCGGCGACGGCGGCCGTGCTGCGGTCGGGTTTCCTCGGCGAGCCGGGAGACGAGACGTTCGCCGTCAACCTCAGCTCCCGCCGCGCGCGCGTCGCCCGCTGGCTGGTCGGCGGCGTGCGTCAGGGGCAGAGCCTCGGCGCGCTGCTCGGCTACCGGTTCGAGCGGGCCCTGCACGACGCCGAGCTGGACACCGAGATCGACAACTTCCGGCGGCAGTACGCGATCCCGACCGTGCCGGAGCCGGCCGGCCCGGACGCGAACGGCCAGCTGTGGGCACGCAGCACGGAGGCGATCGCGGCCCGCAACGTCGTGGACGGCATGGCGCTGGCGAACGACCCGAACGCGCTGTCGTTCGCCGAGGAGCCCGACAAGGTGGCGCCGATCCTCGCGGACCTGGTGGACGCGCTCGACGCGGTCGGCGACCTCGTGCTGGCCGAGAGCGTGCACCAGCTCGTCGGCGGCAACCCGCTGCGTGCCGGGATCGCGGCCGACACGCTGGGCCGCGGCGGCGAGGTCCCGGACACCTTCCACGTGCTGCGCACCCCGCACCGGGCCCGCGCGGTCACCAACCGGGTGGCCGTGCTGCTCCCCGTGGCACCACCCGAGCAGGCCGGATGGGCGCAGGACGCACTGGCCCGGCTGGCGCCCTCGATCGAGGGGTGGCTCGCCCAGCTGCTCGGCCCGGCGGCGGGCTGGACGCTCACCGGCACGGCCGGCCAGCCCTTCGCGGTGACCGCCGACCGCCTCGGGCTGGGTGCGCTGTCCACGGTGCTCGACGCGGCGGGTGCCGAACAGCCCCGGCTGCGTGCCGCCATCGTCGCCGCCACGGGCGCCGCGGCGGGCACGCCGGTCGTCCTCACCGGGCCCGGCTGGACCGGCCTGCACGGCATGGCCGGCCGGCTGCGCACGTTGCTCACCACCGCCCAGCCCCTGCTCCCCACGCACCTGCCGGAGACCACGCCGGCCCGGCCGGTCGACATCGCCGACGTCCGCCGCCGGCTCTCCGCCTTCGCCGCCGACCCGGCGGTCGCCGGCGGTCCGGGCGTGGCCGCTCTTGCCGCGCTGGCAACGGCTCCCGACGACGTCGGCGGCCCGGAAGGGTGGCTCTCGCGGGTGCGTCCGGCGCTCGCCGAGGTCGTCGGCGTGGACCTGCCGCTGCTCCCCCAGCTCGGCGGGCCGGCGCCGGCGGGTCGTGCCGACGCGGGCGGTGCCGCCGTCGGCGAGTGGCTGGCACGGTTCGCCGCGGTCCGGCCGGCCGCCCGCACCCTGCACGAGAGCCTGGCGCTGGCCGGGATCCGGAGCGGGCGGGTCGAACGGCTGGCCGCGGCACAGGATCCGGACGGCGCGGACGACGCGTGGATCGGCGGCGAGTTCGACGCGGCGCACCGCCCGCGGGCCGGCGCGCACCTCGTGTGGCACCTGCCGCGTGACCTGCCACCCGGTGGACCGGTCACCGGCCTGCTGGTCGACGAGTGGACCGAGCTGCTGCCCGGCGCGGACCGGGTCCGCGCGGCCACGGACATCGCGCCGGCCGCGACGTCCCCGGCGGAGTCCGAGCTGACGGGCCTGGCGTTCCACTACGACCGGCCGGACGCCAAGGCACCGCACACGGTGCTGGTCGCCGTCCCACCCGATCTCGACCGGGGGTGGACCTTCGACGGGCTGGTCCAGGTCCTGCGGGAGACTCTCGAACTGGCCAAGCTCCGCGCCGTCGACGTCATGGACCTGCCGCTGACCGGCGCGCTGCTGCCCGGGATCCGGATCTCCCCGCACGGTGCCACCGGCGAGGTGCTGTCCACTGTGGAGACCAAGCGGCCGAACACCGACCAGGAGAACGGACCGTTCCGGTTCGAGCCGGGGCACCGGACGGACAACGTCGGTCAGGGCGTGGCGGCCAGGGTGCACGACTCGCTGTGGCTGCTGACCCGGCAGTGGCAGTTCGGCGAGTTCGCGGCCCAGGACGCCGGGTCGCCGGCGGTCGTCCGGCTGCGCGGCGCCAGTTCCCCCATCGACGCATGGCGTCCGGCCGGCGCGACGGACTGGGTGCCCTACGACGTGCGCCGCGGGCCGCTGGACGCGCCGGTGGAGGCGGAGGCCGCCGGCGCCGACGAGCGGCTGCGTGCCGAGGGCGGCATCCAGCTGCTGCGCATGCTCGACGAGGCCGGCCAGTTGGCCTCGACGGCGTCCCTCGCACCGCACCTGTTGCCGCCCGGCCCGGCGGACGAGAGCTTCGTCGGGCTGCTCGGCGGCCGGGTGCCGGACGCCGCGGCGGTGGCGGCGGCCATCGACGCGGGCGGGTTGGGCACGCTCGGCGAGGCGGCGGTCCGATGGCGGCGGTGGTGGGCGGCGCGGGTCGCCGGTCACGGCCCGGACTGCTTCGACCCGCACCGGTTCGAACACGGCGTCGACGTGTCCACCGGCGGCTCCGTGCTGCGGGCGCAGGAGTACGTCGGCGACGGCCTGGACTGGTACAGCGTGGACGTCGATCCCGAGGCGGAGGCGGCGCCGGCCGGCGAGCCCTACCGGTTCACCGACGAGGCGCTGCCCTCGACCATCCGGTACGGCGGGCTGCCGGCCGACCGGTTCTGGGAGATGGAGGACGCCCGCGTCGACCTCGGCTCGACCGAGGTGTCCACACTGGACACCGGGCGGCTGCTGCTGATCGCGTTCGCGACCGTCTACGGCAACGACTGGTTCGTCGTGCCCTGTGAGGCGCCGGCGGGTTCCCTCACCGTGGTGGACCAGGTGCTCGTGCGCGACGTGTTCGGGCGCAACCACCTCATCGAGCGGGCCGGCCGCGCCGACGCGTCCTGGTCGATGTTCACCCTGCACAGCCCCGATCCCGACCACCGTGCCGCGTCGGGCCTGCTGATCATGCCGACCGAGCGCGGGCACGCCGGCGAACCGCTGGAGCGGGTCGGGCTGACCCGCGACGAGTTGGCCAACCTGGCCTGGGCCGTCGAGCACCGGTACACCGACGGCCGGGGTGATCCGGTCGACCGGCATGACGCCGCGCCGACACCACCCGCGGCGGTCGAGGCCGGCGCGCTGCCGGTGTACGGGGTGCAGACCGAGGTACCGGGGAACTGGTTCCCGCTGGTGCCCGAGGCCGTGCGGCCGTCGGTCATCCGCTTCCGGCTCGCGAACCTGAACGCACCCGAACTGAACTCGCGGCCGGCGGGACGCCTGCTCGTGGACGACCTGTGGGTGCACGAGGAGGAGGTGCCGCGCGAGGGGGCGTCCGTGTCACGCCGGCCGGTGCTCGCGCGGTGGTTCGACGGGTCGTGGCACGCCTGGGTGCGCCGCGAGAAGGCGCCGGGCACCGGCGAGAGTTCGAGCGGACTGGCCTTCGACACGGTGCGGCCCACCGAGCCGTGGCCGGGATGGGAGACACCATGAGCACAGAAGCCTTACCCAGCAAGGAGATGATCGAAGCCGGCCAGCGCGCGGCGCGCGCGGTGTGCCGGGTGCGGGTGGGCGCCGAGCGGCGCGGCACCGGGTTCCTGGCGGCGCCGTCGATCCTGTGCACCGACGCCACGGTGCTGTCCACCGTGGAGGAGGCACGACACGGCGTCGTCGAGGTCGGGGCGGTCGCGTTCGAGCTCCGGCCGGCCACCTACTTCGCCACCGACATCGCGCTCGGCGTCACGCTCGTCGCGGTCGCACCGCACGCCGCGAACGGCACGCCACTCGCGGACTTCGCCCGGCTGACCGTCGCCGGCGCCGACCGGGCCGCCGCGTTCGCCGCCGCCGAGTCCGATGTGGACGAGGCCGACGACACCGTGCTGCTGGCCGCGCTCGCCGCCGTCCAGGAAGGGCAGGAGCGGCCGTACTACGACGCCGATGCCGACACCGCCGCACGCGGGCGGTACTACGCGGCGGTCGACGAGTCGGGCCGCGCCGGCGACCTCCGGGCCGCCCTGGCCGCGCTGGTGGAGCGCACGCACGTCCGCCGGCCGAAGTACCAACCCTCCCAACAGCTGTACCCGTGGGTCGACCTGCACCCCGACCGCCTGCTGCGCAGCATCTACTCGGGCGAGACGTTCACCGCCGAGGAGCTGGTCCGCGCCGACGCCCGGGTCGAGGCGGCCCGCCGGCGCCGGTGGCGTGAGCTGATGCGCGAGAGCACGACCACGTTCGCCGCGCAGGCGGCGGCGGTGGAGTCCGAGCTGCTGTTCAACTGCGAGCACGTCGTGCCGCAGTCCTGGTTCGCGAAGGCCGAGCCGATGCGTGGGGACCTGCACCACCTGTTCGCCTGCGAGCCCAGGTGCAACAGCTTCCGGGGCAACATCCCGTACTTCGACTTCGCCGGCACCGAGGGCGTTGTCGAGGCATGCGGACGTCGCGACACCGAGGGCTTCGAACCGGTGGCCGGCAAGGGCCCGGCCGCCCGCGCCACGCTCTACTTCCTGCTGCGCTACCCGGGCCTCATCGGCGACGCCGCCGGCGAGCTTTCCGCCGACCGGCTGGACACGTTGCTGTCCTGGCACGAGAACGACCCGGTCAGCGACTACGAGCGGCACCGCAACGCCGCGATCGCCGAGATCCAGGGCAACCGCAACCCGTTCGTCGACAACCCGGCGCTGGCCCGGCTGGCCGATCTCGGCGCGAACTGGCCCACACCGTGAGGAGGGCGCCGGCATGTCCTTGAACAGCGCGCGTTTCGCCGGAGTGGACCGGCTGGAACGCTGTCTCGCGGGCGAGTTCGCGGCCCGCCTGACCCCGAACACGTCCGGGGACTTCGTCGCACTCGTGCAGCAGGCCCTGATGGACCTCGGCGAGTCACTGTCCCGGTTCGGCGCGGACGGCAGCTACGGCGGCGAGACGACCGCCGCCGTGCTCGCCTACAAGACGCGGCACGGCCTGACCTCCCCGGACGGCTCGATCGACGGGATCGTCGGCCCGGGCACGATGGGCCGGCTCGACGAGGAGTGCACCGCGCTGGACGAGGTCCCGGGGCCGTGCCCGCCCGACTCCGACGGTCCCGCGGTGGACCTCGCCGGCGCGGACGAGCAGCTGGTCAACATGGTGCTCGCGCAGACCGCGGCGGCCACCGCGATCGGGGTGGCCGGCGATGGGGCGACCCGGCTCGTGGGGTTGCGGGTCAGTGAGCCGCTGGCGGCCAGCCTCGTCGGTTCCTCCGCGCGGATGCTGATCGACGGCCTCGGCCAGGACGCCGCCCTCGAGCTGGCCGGTTCGGTAGCGGAGCTCGCGGGCGTGTTCTCCGGGGCCGGCCTCGCCGAGCTGGCCTCGCTGGTGTCGCTCGGCGCCGGCTGGCCGGCGACCGTCGCCGTCGGCACCGAGCTCGCCACGACGCTCGCGGCGGTGCTCGCCGCCACGACCGCGGCGCCGTCGACCCCGGTCCGCGACCTGAGCAAGGCGTCCGCCCTGGCCGAGGCGGTGGACCACGCGCGCGCCGGCCGGATCACGCTGACCCCCGGACCGGTCACCGCGGCCAACGGCACGGTGACCCTGCCGGACCCGAAGGCGAAGTTCGCCGTTCCCGCCACGATCGCCGGCGTCACGTTCAAGCACACCCAGTTCGGCGACAGGCGCCGCTCGAACTACCGCCCGGTCGCCCAGCCCCTGGCGCTGCTGGACATCCGGCACGTGGTCGGCCTCGTCCGCTTCGCCATGCACGTGTCGGCCACCTGGGGCGTCACCGAGGTGCACCACGTCGGCATCTCGGGCGACGCGCGAACCGACTGCCACGGCAACGGCCGCGCGATCGACTTCGTCGGCGTGGCCGGATCCCGTGCCGGCACGCCGTTCCTGCTGACGGTCTTCAACGACTGGAAGAACCACAGCGTGCCCAACCTCGACGACCGGACCAGGCCACGCCGGCCCGACTGGCCACCGGTCACCCGAAAGCTCGAGTACCGGCTCGCGACCCTGCCCGGCGCGGACCCGCTCGCCAGGGACTTCTTCGCCGACCTCTACGCCTGGGTGGCGAGCGAGTACCAGGACCGCACCGACGGCCCGGGACAGACCCTGCCCGCGTCGGCGATCGGCGAAGGCAGCCGGATCATGACGCCCGACCACCCGGACTCCAAGCCAGGCACCAAGAACGGGCGTGAAGCGCACCACTCCCACGTGCACTGGCAGGTCGGGCCGACCGGCGCACAGGCACCGTAACCGAGGAGCCGACCCATGCTGATCTCCGAGTTGTTCCGCGACGACCCGCTGCTGGAGGCGATCGCCGCGGACCAGGACCGAATCTCCCGGACGCGGCACCGCAACGACCCCGCGGTGCGGAAGGTGCAGACCGCGCTGCTCGGCTGGGACCCCACGTGCCTGCCGCGGTTCGGCGCGGACGGGGACTACGGCGACGAGACCGCGGGCGCGGTCGCCCGGTTCAAGGTCGAGGTGCTCGGGGTGCCGCCCGCCGAGGTGATCGACGACGTCGGCCCGCAGACGGTGATCCGGCTGGACGCCATGCGCGCGGCGGCCGAGCATCCCGTCCCCTCGGTCGCGCCGGAGGACTGGCTGCTCGACGCCGGACAGCTGGGTCCGTTCCGCACGCCGGCGTTCACCCTGGACAACCTGGTGCTGTTCTTCGTGGACGGTCAGGACTACCTCGAAGAGCTGGCGTCCCAACTCGACGCGTTGGCGGCCGGCGACCGCGTGCTGTTCGCCGGCTGGCGGTTCTCGCCGGAGCAGCGGCTCAACGCGTCCAACCCCGCGGCGCCCGGCGTGCTCGACAGGCTGGTCAGGCTGCGGAACACCGGGATCACCGTCCGGGCCCTCGTGTACGGGTCCGTGGTCTCGACGCTTCCCGTCAGAAAGCCCGCGGTGCCGGCGTTCCCGTCGAAGGACAACTTCGACTTCCGCACCGGCCTCGTCAACGCGGGCGCGCAGGCCGTGCTCGACGCGCGGGTGGGCCGGTTCGGTTCACACCACCAGAAGTGCGTCGTGGTGCAGAGCGCCGCACAGGGGCCGGCCGCGTTCCTCGGCGGCATCGACGTCTGCCTCGACCGGTACGACAACGCGGCGCACGTCGACCTGCCGGCCAGACAACGCGAACCGGACTTCCTCGGCGTGCCCATCTCCCAACCCAACTGGCACGACCTGCAGTGCGGCGTGTTCGGCCCGGCGGTCAACCAGATCTTCGACGCACTCGCGCAACGCTGGAACGACCCGGGGCGACCGAGCTCGATCGACCCGGTGGCGCCGCCACCGATCCCGCCGGGTGAGGCGCCGGGGCCGCCCGTCACGTCCGGCACACATGCCGTGCAGGTGCTGCGCACACTCACCTGCGGTGGCGTCTACTCGTTCCTGCCCGGCGGGGAGTTCACCGTCGTCGCCGCGTATCGCAAGGCGATCCGCCGCGCACGGCACTACATCTACATCGAGGACCAGTACCTGTGGCCCTCGGCGCTGGTCGACGACCTCCGCGACGCCGCGGCGCGGGGTGTCCAGCTGGTGTTCGTCACCGCCCGGGACTACGACATACCGCTGCTGTCGAACGTCCACAAGCAGATGCGCGAGGAGACGCTCATTCGGGTGGCGTCCGGCAACCCGGCCAACGTGCGCCTGTTCCACCTGGAGCGGGCCGCTTCGGCACTGCAGATCTACGTCCACGCGAAGCTGATGATCGTCGACGACCAGTACGTCGCGGCAGGCAGCGCGAACCTGAACTTCCGCTCCCACACCACCGACTCGGAGCTGCACCTGGGCATCTTCGACACCGAGCTGGTGGCGGGCCCGATCGGCGGCACACCAGGGCCGGTCGGCCGCGCCATCCGGGACCTACGCGCCCAACTGTGGGGCGAACACCTCAACGAGGACCCCGCCCTGCACGAGGACCCGATCGCCGGCATAGCCAGAATGCCCGGTGCTGGCAACAAGATCGGGCACCTGGTCAGCTCCCCCATCCCGGCGCAGCCACGGCCGGTCGACTACCGCGAACTGCTGCGGGAGATCCTGCGGACGATCCAGCAGATGGAACAGTGGCAGGTCCTGGCGCCGGTCATCCTCGGCCCACTCGCGATCCCCGTGCAGCTGGTACCCGGCCTGGACCTCGGCACCCTCGCCGACCTCGTGCCGAACCCGGCCGCCGTGGTGCGGGACATCCTCAACCCCAACACCATCTGCCCGTAAAACGGTCCGTTGTGGATCTTGTGTGAGGACTCCTGCCGGCGTGGCTCCGCGGCTGGCAGAAGCGCTCGTCTGGAATCACGCTGACGGTGCATGTTGGCTACGCCGACAGTCACCGTGAACTCGCCGCGATGGGCGTTCGACGATGCCCTCGACGCCGTGGTCAGGGTCGACTCCTGACGTTCGACGAGAAATCGCTTACCGGAGCTGCGTTCAAGCGCTGTCTGCGGCTGACGTGCCCGCAGGCGGTTCGCGCCGCAAGAAAAGTCCGCTGACCTGCGATTACTCGCCTGTCAGCGGACTTGCGCGACGTGGAGGTTAGGGGCCGTACTCGAACACAAGAGACTAGGTCAGAGCACTGGAAGAGCTCGGTGAGGAGCTGCCGACCGTTGATACACCCGAGCTGGCTTGATCAAGCGCGACCGACCTCCCCGGGTCCGGCAACTCTGTGCCAATCAGATCAAGGAGTTGATCGCCAACTACCAGTCCGGCGCGACCGTGTACGAACTCGGCGGTCGATTCGGCATCGAACGACGCACGGTCAGCAACATCCTCCACCGGCACGGCGTGCCGGTGCGTCGCCGCGGCCACTCGCCCGACCAGGTCGCCCAAGCCATCCACCGCTACAACCTCGCGCTCCGGTTCGGCGTGCCCCACTGGGTCGTTCCGTCGCGCCTGCTGTCGACCTCTCAATCCTCGGACTCCTTCTCTGCAGCCGAAACCTGGCCCTATCGGTATGCGGCTACGTTCCTGATCAGGCACCGATCGAGCCGACCACAACGAAACGACTCAGCCGAACGTTCTCTCGAGCCGCCGAGCGCCTGAAACGAGGATCGGCACGGCGGCGATCCTCCAGGGAACGGGTTGCTTATTCGGGTGAGCCGTGGAGAGGGGGGTTCGCAGTGTGGCTGACGCTGAACGGTGATCGGTTTGAGCTCGATGCCGAGACGGTGACCGGTCGATTGCGGGGGCGAGCACCGGAAGCTGTGCAGGTTCACTGGGTCGAGGTCGGCGGGGTGCGGTTCCCGGTCAAGCAAGCCCTCGAAGCGGTGCTCGGCGTAAGCCGTACCACCTTCACCTCGCACATGGCGCGGTCTCAGTTCGCTCGTCTTGGCTTCGTGACCAGCGACGTCGCGGAACGCGTGAGAACCCGCAGGGAGGCGCGGCAGTCACGGCCACCGGCGTCGGTTTCGGTGATCAGCGTCGAGGAGGCGGGTGAAGCGTTTGCGACGCTGGTCGCGTTCCTACGTCATGCCCCGTTCACCGCGACCGTCGATCGCCTCGAACGTGAACTGGTCGACACGGACAACTCCACAGCGCCCGCCGTCACCAGCGCTGCCGGACTCAGTGAGGAACTACTCGAAGCCGCGCTGATCGTGCGTCGTGACGTCGGTCGGGTCAGCGACGTCATCCACGCCACCGTCATCGCCCTGGCGCTCCCCAAGATCCTCGAACCAGGTGAAGTCATCTCGAACCGGCCCTCACTCGGCCCCGGCAACGACAACACCCGTCCCTTCGATTTGGAGACCAACCGCCGCGTCGCCGAGTTCAAAGTCGCGCTCTGGTCCGGCGGCGACATGATGCGCAAACGCACCCTGACCGCCGACCTCGTCCACCTCGCCCTCGATCAGTCCGGCCGCCGCCCCGAACTCTGGGTAGCCGGCACCGATCCACAACGGTTCCTCCACACCAGCACCAGCCCAGTCGGTGACCTGCTGTCCCGAGCCTCACGCCACCTCCGTGACCGCTACCACAACCGCTACGGTTACCAGGACATCCCACTGCGCGACTTTGTCACCCATCACGCGGCCCACATCCATCACCGCAACATTGCCGACGTCCTTCCGACCGTGGCCACAGCTCTCGGCTGAACACTCATTTTGCGCATGCACACCTACGCCAAGGTGTCCGGCAAACGGGGGGAACCTCACACCGCCGTGTCGAACAGCCGACGCACGCTTCTGCCGAGTTGCGGACGGTCCTTGCGTCGGGCGGCGAGTGAGGCCGTGGGCGGCTAGGGGCGAGGCCAGGCGATCGTGTAGCGAGCGCATCGAGTGAGGCCAGGCCTCGGGTGTGCCGCGTCCGTCAGCACAGACAGTCCCTGTTCCAGCGCCGCGCTGAATGGCCTTCTTGAAACGGTCAGCGCAACATGCGCAAGTACTTGGTGTGACGATGACCGACGTGGACTCCGACCGTCCTGACCTCTCCGGACGAGCCGGTGGTGCCGCGCTGACCAAGCTGCATGGCGCTCATGCGCGGGACCTGCACCGGTACCTAGCGAGGCGGCTGAACCCGGCGGTCGCGGACGACCTGTTGGCTGAGACGTTCCTCGTCGCGTGGGCGCAGCGGGCGCGGTACGACCCGGCGCGTGGCACAGCGCGGGCCTGGCTGTTCGGCATCGCGACCAACCTGTCGCGCCAACCTTCTCGCACGGAGGCCAACACGTTGCGTGCGATGGCCAGGGACGCCGGCCGGGCGGCGGTGGTCGAGCCGGAGGACGTCGCGAGCGCCGCCCGTGTCGACGCCGGCCGTGCAGTCCGTGCGCTCGCCGACGGGCTGGCGACGCTGCGCCCCGAGGAGCGGGACGTGCTGCTGCTCGTGGCGCTGGCGGACCTGCGCCCGGTGGAGATCGCCGCGCTCGATCTGAACGTGCAGACCGTCCGCACCCACCTGCACCAAACTACGCGGCCATCTCGACCAAGGAGGAAAGGCACATGACTGACCGTGATCCACTCGACAAGCTGATCGGTGACCTACGCACGGACGTGTCGGAGCTGTCCGACGAGGCGTTCGCCGCCAGCCTGGCCCGACTGCGGACCGTCATCGAGCCGGTTCCGGTGACGGCCGCACCCAGCCGGATGACGCGGTGGTGCCACTACCCCAAGAAGCGATTGCTCCGCAGCCCGCCACGCAGGCTGATCGCCTCGGCCGCCGCGGCCGTGGTGCTGGCCGTCGGTGTGGTGTTCGTGCAGGCCGCGCGGTCCGACGGTCCTGTTCCGGCCGCGAGCGCCGCAGCAACGCTCAACTCCGCCGCGGACAACGTCAACCCGGTCGACGAGCCGATCGAACCGGGTCAGTACCGCTACATCGCCTCACACAGTCGAGGGCTGATTCACTACGTGACGGGACCTACCGACGGCGACAACTCCGGCCCGTTCATCGCTCTGGACGACTGGACGCACGAGGAGTGCGTGCCGGCTGACCTCGCACAGCAGTGCGTGCTCCGCTCCCACGCGACCGGCCGCAAGTGGATAGCAGGCGACGAAGAACGAGCGAAGGAGGCCGGCATCGAGCCGCTGACAACGGAAACGACGAGCAGCCGGGTCCGGGCCGGCGACCCGGGCTTTTGGCGCCCACATGGTGGAACATGCCGCCACGCTGTGGAACACCTGCTAGTCCGCACACCGTGGTCCTCGAACTCGGCGCGGGCCGCCTCGAAGTCGGCCACGCCGAGTGCAGGCCCTGCGCAGCGCGAGGACTCGGTGGGAGTCATACGACTAAACTAACCTGGCCGCGTAGCCTCGCGCGGGCATTGAACTCGTATGACGGAGGTCCCCTTGCGCCAACAAGGGGACCTGTATCCCGATGCTTCGTCCGGAGCTGGGCGGTGCCTCGGGAGTCGTGGCGTTGATGGCCACTGCCAATCAGGATGGCTGTCAGGCGGTTCTTGCACAAGGTGTTTCCTGTTTCCTCTACGCCCTGGAAACAGGAAACGTCAAGGTAGTTGCGGTATCTAGACAGCCACCAGTATCAACTTCGAACTCCTGCTGCGGATCTTCATCTCTGCAGGCAGCCAAGTGTCCACGCCCGGGACGCCCGAGGTGAGCCGCAACCAGGCCGCCTGTGAGAAAAGCAGGGGTTGCCCGGATTGTTGCCAATGAGCCTGATGGTCTTGGCAGGCAATCGACTTGGCTGGATGATGGCGGGCAGCTAGCACTGAAGGGACCTGACGGGCGGCGCCAACCGTTCGGCTAGCCCCGCTGGCTACCCAGGATCGCGAGCCTTCGTCCGGAGCGGAGTCGAAAGGGTTGGTGTTCGCCATGCTTTCAACGTCACGATGCAACCCGCCGTTAGGTTCGATTCGCTGTTTGACAGGTGTCAAGCAGGCCGTCTCACGGCGGAAGCCGCAAGATGTCGCGGCGTGAGACGCCAATCGAGGGTAACAGTCCGAGTAACTGGTCAGGCTGTTTGTAGGTCGTGATCGTCATCGTGGGATGATCATGGTGTGTCAGCTGGTCGTGTTCCGTCTTATGAGGAGCTTGCCGCGTTGGTGGTGCGGCAGGCTGAGCGGATT
>Ga0081539_10000637_pt1 | contig 70993 bp, 62 predicted proteins | sample TabmetS4T2R2_FD_71023 | JGI IMG/M metagenome (GOLD analysis project Ga0081539, IMG submission 71023) | Tabebuia heterophylla rhizosphere microbial communities from the University of Puerto Rico - S4T2R2 | ecosystem: Host-associated > Plants > Roots > Rhizosphere ...
ACGGTGGCGGTCTGGACGAGGTCGTCGGTGGGTTCACCGCGGCCGGAGTAGCGGTGGGCGAGGTGGCGGGCCAGGGGTAGCCAGGCCTCGATCGCCCGGTCCCGCAACGCGGGCCGCGAGGGGTGGCGTACCGGCGTAGCGGCCAGCGCATTGAGCAGCTCGGCGGCGCTTTCCGCCGGCGCCTCGGCACCGGCCGAGAGGGCCGGTGAAACGGTCGTCGTCTCGGTCACGGTCATGCTGTGGTCCTCCCTGGCACCTGTTCCGGAGAGCCGGTCCGATGACGCTGGACCCGGGTCGGTCGGGTGTCCCTGTCAGTGATCGGCGGCAATCGATCTGATCACCGCCGTGCACGCACACTGGGCCGTTCGGATAATGACCTTAGCCGAGAGGCCGACAAAAGACTAGCCGAAAGTATGAGTGACTTTGCGATACGGCAACTTTACCCAGCGGTACCATTCCTTTCCCTGCCGTCAGGGTTTCAGCACGACCTTGATGCAGCCGTCCTCCTTGTGCTTGAACATCTCGTACGCCCGCGGCGCCTCCTCCAGCGGCAGGCGGTGGGTCACCAGGTCGTCCACGCCGAGCGGGTCGTCGTCGCCGGTGAGCAGCGGCATGATGTCGTCGACCCAGCGCTTCACGTGGGCCTGCCCCATGCGCAGCGTCACACCCTTGTCGAAGAGGTCCATCATCGGGAACGGGTCCGCCTTACCGCCGTACACGCCGATGATCGAGACCGTGCCGGCCCGGCGTACGGCGGCGAAGGCGGTCCGCAGCGCGGCCATCCGATCGATGCCGAGGGTCTCGGTCGCCTTGCGGGCCACCGGGCCGGGCAGCTTGCCCGCAGCCTTCATGGCGGCCGACTGGAACGGCGATCCGTGTGCCTCCATGCCGACGGACTCGATCACCCGGTCGGCTCCCCGGCCCGCCGTCATCTCCAGGACCGCGGCCGGCACGTCGTCCACCTCGTCGAAGTTGACGACCTCGACGCCGTGCCGCTGGGCCATCGCGATCCGCTCGGGCACGTTCTCGCTGGCGATCACCCGCTCGGCGCCGAGGTGTCGGGCGATCCGCGCGGTCATCTGGCCGATCGGGCCCAAACCGGTCACGAAGACGGTGTCGCCGGGCGCGATGTCGGCGTACTCGGCCGCCTGCCACGACGTGGTGAGCACGTCGGAGAGGAACAGGTAGCGCTCGTCGGGGTGGTCGTCCGGCACCTTGATCGGGCCGAACTGCGCCTGCGGGACGCGCAGGTACTCCGCCTGTGCGCCCGGCACCTGGCCGTACAGCTTGGTGTAGCCGAAGAGCGAGGCGCCCTTGTGCTGCTCCCGGTTCTGGGTGGTCTCGCACTGGGCGTAGAGGCCGCGTTCGCACATCCAGCATCGGCCGCACGAGATGTTGAACGGGATGACCACGCGGTCACCGGGCCGGATGTGGCTGACCTCCGAGCCGACCTCCTCGACGACGCCCATCGGCTCGTGCCCCAGGATGTCGCCCCGGTCGAGGTACATCCCGAGAACGTCGTACAGGTGCAGGTCCGATCCGCAGATGGCGGTCGACGTCATCCGGACGATCGCGTCGGTGGGTTCCCGCAGCACCGGGTCGGGCACCGTCTCGACGGACACCTTCGCCGTGCCTTGCCAGGTCAGAGCTCTCATGCCGAAAGCCATGCCCGGTCGGGCGGGGAATATTCGAGGACGGGAGGCCGGGTTCGCGGCCGGCCCCGGCCGATCCGGCCGGGTACTGATAGAAAGGGCCCCGTGGCGGACTCTTACCAGATCGGCCGGGAGCCGATGGCCGGCGGGACTGCGACGCTCCTGCGGGTGACCGGCGAGCTGGACATCGACGCTCGCGACGACCTGTACGACGCGATCGTCACGGCCTTGGGCGCGGGCGACGTCGTGGTGGATCTCGCCGGCGTGACGTTTCTCGATTCCGAGGCGCTCGGCGCACTGATCGACGGCTACAACCAGGCTCAGGCCGGCGCGGCGGACTTCCGGGTCGTCAACCCCCGCGGTCTGGTGGGCCGGGTGCTCACCGTCTCCGGCGCGATGGAGCTCTTCGGAAGACTGTGAGTTCACCGACGGGTTCGGCCGGCCGCCGGCGGGCATTCCGTCGTTCATGGAATATCGCAGCCTAGGGCGTACCGGAATGCAGGTCAGCCCGCTCTGTCTCGGTGCGATGATGTTCGGCGCCTGGGGCGAGCCCGACCACGACGCGTCCATCAAGATCATCCATGCCGCCCTGGACGCCGGCGTCAACTTCATCGACACCGCCGACGTGTACTCGCAGGGCGAGTCCGAGGTGATCGTCGGAAAGGCACTCGCCGGCGGCCGGCGCGACGACGTCGTCCTCGCCACGAAGGTGCACGGCCAGATGGGCGTACCGGTCGAGGCGCCCGCCGGCACCAAGGGCGACCCCAACCGGCAGGGCAACTCCCGGCGCTGGATCATCCGGGAGGTCGAGGACAGCCTGCGCCGGTTGAACACCGAGTGGATCGACCTCTACCAGATCCACCGGCCGGATCCGGCCACCGACCACGAGGAGACCCTGAGCGCCCTCACCGACCTGCAGCGGCAGGGCAAGATCCGGGCGTTCGGCTCCTCCACCTACCCGGCCGAGGAGATCGTCGAGGCGCAGTGGACGGCGCAGCGCCGCGGGCTCGGTCGCTTCATGACCGAGCAGCCGCCGTACTCGATGCTGGTCCGCGGGATCGAGGCCGACGTGCTGCCCACCGCGCAGCGGTACGGGATGGGCGTGCTCCCGTGGAGCCCGCTGGCCGGCGGATGGCTTTCCGGGAGGTACCGCAAGGGGACGGATCTCCCGCAGTCGCGGCGAGGTTCCCGGCTGCCGCAGCGGTACGACCTGTCGATCCCGGGCAATCAGGCCAAGCTGGAGGCCGCGGACGCGTTCGGCGTGCTCGCCGACGGCCTGGGCATCCCGCTCATCCACCTGGCGCTGGCGTTCGTCCTCCAGCACCCCGCGGTGACCGCTCCGATCATCGGTCCGCGCACCATCGATCACCTGAACTCGCAGTTGGGCGCCGTGGACGTCACGCTGACCCCGGAGATCCTCGACCGGATCGACGAGATCGTGCCACCCGGCGTGACGGTGTCCTTCGGCGACCGCGGCTACCTGCCGCCGGCGTTGGCGGACAAGTGGCGCCGCCGCAGGGCCTGACCGGCCCGGTTCACTCCGCCGTGTGCCGGGCCGCCTGGCGCAGGTCGATGTCCTCGATGAGGTCACGAGCGACCTCCTCGGCCAGCCGGCGCTCGGCGACCGCCTTGCCCAGTGCCAGCCGCTGCTGCTCGAACGACGCATCCGGGTCCGCGGCCGGTCGACGCCACGATTCGCCGGCCGCGCTCCAGCATCTCCGCCGCCTCGGCACGTTCGGCGGTCAGGTCGAACCGCAGCCGGCGAGCCAGCCGCCGGATCGTCGTGCCCTGGATGAGCAGGGTGCCGATGGTGACGATGAGCGCGATCGCCTGGATCGCGTTCCGGCCGGGGAAGGGGTGGCCGGCACGGGCCAGAAGTTCTGTTCCTGCAGCCGGGTCCGGTAGGCGCCCGGATACTGGTGCTTCGGGTCGAGTGTGAGGTTGACGCTGACCGAGAACGCCGCCGCCACCACGGCGAGGATTCCCGAGGCGTGCACCTGCTCCGCCGCCAGAAACGCGGTGAACGGCAGCAGCAGCACCAGCGACGTCTCCAGGGTCGGATTGCCGAGCCGCTTGCGGATCGAGAGCGTCAACGCGGCGAGCCCGAATCCGATGCCCAGCCCGATGCCGGCCGTCCGGGCGAACTCCAGTACGCCGCGCTGCCAGGTGGTGTGCTCGCCGTTGACGGCGAGCACCGCGATGCTGAACAAGGTGAGCGCGGTCGCGTCGTTGACCAGGCTCTCCCCGGTGAGGATCGAGGTGACCCGCCGGGGCAGCCCGAGCTCGTCGCCGTGCGACACGGTGGTGATGGTGTCCGGCGGTGCCAGGACGGCGCCCAGCACGAACGCGGCAGCCAGGCCGATCGACGGCAGCAGCCAGGAGGCGAGCAGGCCCAGCACGCCGGTGGTCAGCACGACGAGCAGAACACCGAGCGTGAAGATCGGTCTCAGGTTCGCCCCGAACGCGGAGAACGACGCCCCGCGCGCCGCCGAGTAGAGCAGCGGCGGCACCACGATCGCCAGGATCAGCTCGCTCCCGAGCTCGAGGCGGGGCATGCCGGGGATGAACGACGCGGCGGCGGCGAGGGTCACGATGATCATGCCGGGCTCGACCCCCCGGCGGTGGGCGACCGCGGCGACGGCGATGCCGACGGCGGCGATGAGCAGAATCTGAACGCCGTTCACCCGGTCAGGCTAGTGAACTGATCGTCAGTCCTGCCGGGTGCATCGGCGGCGCGGGCACCGGTATGCTCGGCGGCGGGCCGTGACTGGCGCGTGAGGATGGGTCAACCATCGGGGAGCGGCTCCGTCGACCTGCCGTGCGCCTGGGCCTCTGCATCGGAATAGGGAGGTCCCATGAACGCCGAATCCGCCGCCTTCCGCTCCACCCTCGACGTGGTGCGGGCGGTCGAGCCGCGCATCGCGGATGCGATCGCCAAGGAGCTGCACGACCAGCGCGAGTCGCTGAAGCTGATCGCCAGCGAGAACTACGCTTCTCCGGCGGTGCTGCTCGCGATGGGCAACTGGCTCTCCGACAAGTACGCGGAGGGCACGATCGGCCGCCGGTTCTACGCCGGCTGCCAGAACGTGGACACCGTCGAGGCGGTCGCCGTCGAGCACGCCAAGGCCCTGTTCGAAGCGCCGTACGCGTACGTGCAGCCGCACTCGGGCATCGACGCGAACCTGGTGGCGTACTGGGCGGTCCTGGCCGACCGGGTCGAAGTGCCGCACCTTCGTCGCTTCGAGAAGCGGCAGGTCAACGACCTGTCCGACGCGGAATGGGCGGAGTTGCGCGCGGCCTTCGGCAACCAGCGGATGCTCGGCATGTCGCTGGACGCCGGCGGCCACCTCACGCACGGCTTCCGACCCAACATCTCGGGCAAGATGTTCGACCAGCGCAGCTACGGCGTCGACCCGGCGACCGGCCAGATCGATTACGCGGCGCTGCGGTCGGCGGCTCGGGAGTTCCAGCCGCTGATCATCGTGGGCGGCTACTCGGCGTACCCCCGCAAGGTGAACTTCGCGACGATGCGGGAGATCGCCGACGAGGTCGGTGCCACCTTCATGGTCGACATGGCGCACTTCGCCGGCCTGGTCGCGGGCAAGGTCTTCACCGGCGATTTCAACCCGATCGAGCACGCCCACATCGTCACCACCACCACCCACAAGAGTCTGCGCGGCCCGCGCGGCGGCGCCGTCTTCTGCCGGCCCGAGCTCGCCGACCAGGTCGACCGTGGCTGCCCGATGGTGCTCGGCGGCCCGCTCGCCCACGTCATGGCCGCGAAGGCGATCGCCTTCGCCGAGGCCCGCGACCCTTCGTTCCAGACCTATGCGCAGCAGATCGTCACCAACAGCCAGGCGCTCGCCGAGGGGCTGCTCAAGCGCGGCGTCCGGCTGGTCTCCGGCGGCACCGACAACCATCTCGTACTGATCGACGTGCACCCGTTCGGGCTCACCGGGCGGCAGGCCGAGCAGGCGCTGCTGGACAGCGGCGTGGTCACCAACCGCAACGCGATCCCGGAGGACCCGAACGGGGCGTGGTACACGTCCGGCATCCGGATCGGTACGCCCGCCCTGACCAGCCGCGGTCTCGGCGCCGCCGAGATGGACCAGATCGCCGAGCTGATCCACACCGTGCTCGCCAACACCGCACCGGCCGAGGGTTCGAAGGCGAAGTACCAGCTGGACCCGGCCCTCGCCGACCGGATCAGCAAGCAGGCCACCGAGCTGCTCGCCGCGTTTCCCCTCTACCCCCAGGTCGACCTGGGCTGACCGCCGTGGCCGGCCCGGCCGTTCGTCGTCTCAGCCGGCCGGCGTGGCGGAAGGTTGTGCAGCCGCACGTCGGCGAGCCGGCCGGCGGTCACGGTCGCGGTCATGAAGGTCGCGTACGGCTGGCGGCGGCGATCCGTCGGTGAGCCGGGGTTGAGCAGGCGCAGCCCCGTCGCCGCGGTGGTGTCCCACGGGATGTGCGAGTGGCCGAAGACGAGCAGATCGGTGTCGGGGAAACGCGCGGCGCACCGCTCGGTACGTCCGGCGGCCGGGCCGGTCTCGTGTACCACCGCCACGCGTAGACCGTCTACTGTGGCATACGCGATTTCGGGCAGCCGAGCGCGCAGCGCCGGGCCGTCGTTGTTGCCGTAGCAGGCGACGAGGGTGGCCGAACGGCCGGCGATCGCGTCCAGGGCGGCTACGTTCACCCAATCGCCCGCGTGCACGACGACGTCCGCCGCGTCGATGGCTGTCCACAATGCAGTCGGAAGGTCTCGGGCGCGCTGGGGCAGATGGGTGTCGCTGGTCAGCACGAGCCGCATCCGCCCACTTTAGGAAGCCGCGTGCGGCTCGCGGGCAACTCTTCAGGAGATCTCGCCGCTGCCGCGCGGGATCAGGGTGGTGGGAATCCTGATCTCGCGCGGAGGTCCGTCGTAGCCGTCGATGCGCTCGAACAGCGCACCGGCAGCCGCCCGCCCCATCCGGGCCGGGTCCTGTGCCACCACGGTGACCGCCGGGTCCAGCAGGTCGGCGAGCATGAAGTCGTCGAAGCCGACCAGCGCCACCGAGTGCTGCCGGCCGATCCGGTGCAGTGCCCGCACCACGCCTATGGTGATCAAGTTCTGCGCCGCGAAGATCGCGGTGGGTGGGTCCGGGCCGCGGAGTACGCCCATCGCCACCCGCTCGGCCGTCGTCGGATCGTGCAGATCGTGCACGACCGGGCCGGGCCGGCCGCCCAGCGCGCGCAGATAGCCCCGGTACCGGTCGCGCGCTGTCGGCAACCGCCGCAAATCGCCCAAGAAAGCGATCCGCCGATGACCCTGAGCGATCAGATGGCGTACGGCTCCAGCGGCACCCGCCACATTGGTGGCCACCACCGTGTCCGCCGCGACGCCGGACCCGCGCCGGTCCACGAAGACGACCGGCATGCGGCCCAGCGCGACGAGATACACCTGGTCCGCGGCGGTGGGCGCGATGATCAGGCCGTCCGCCTGGCGCTGCGCGAACGCGCCGGCCAGGTCCCGCTCGCGCTGCGGGTCCTCCTCCAGGCTGCCGGTCAGCACATAGATGCCCCGGCGGCGCGCCTCGTCCTCCACCGCGCGGTGCACCGCGGCGGAGAACGGATTCGACACGTCTTCGAGAAGAACGCCGATGGTCTTCGTGCGGCGGTCGTTGCGCCGCAGCATGGTGGCGCCGAGATGCGGCCGGTAGCCCAGTGAGGTGACCGCGGCCCGCACCCGGGCGGCCAGGTCGGGCGCCACCGTGGTTTCGCCGTTGACCACGCGCGATACGGTCTTCAGGCTCACCCCTGCCGTCCGGGCCACATCATTCATGGTCGGTCGCTGCGCCATCCCGCACTCCCGTCGCTCTTGATCGCGATCGCAAGAGGGTCGAAACTCATTGTTGACATGCGATGAACCGGGGCGTCTACTGCGAGACAACGTTGTCTCTGGATTTTGCTAAATCGATTCTGGAGGAGACATGCGCGACCTCTTCATGCCCAGGGCCGGAAGGCTGGTTGCCGCCGGCTGTGCCGCGACCCTGGTGCTCGGCACAGCCGCGTGCGGCGGAGGCGACTCCGGCGGCGGTGACAGTGGTGGAGGCGGTGCCGGAACCATCGTCGGCCTGATTACCAAGACCGACACCAACCCGTTCTTCGTGAAGATGAAAGAGGGCGCCCAGCAGCAGGCGCAGAAGCAGGGTGTGCAACTGCAGACCTTCGCCGGCAAGCAGGACGGCGACAACGAGGCGCAGGTGCAGGCGATCGAAAACCTCATCTCCGCCGGCGCGAAGGGCTTCCTCATCACGCCGAGCGACTCCAAGGCGATCGTGCCGTCGATCGACAAGGCGAAACAGCAGGACATGCTGGTCATCGCGCTGGACACGCCGACCGACCCGCCCGACGCGGTGGACGCCACCTTCGCCACCGACAACTACCAGGCCGGCAAGCTGATCGGGCAGTGGGCCAAGGCGAAGTTCGACAAGGGCGGAAAGCAGGCGAAGATCGCCCTGCTCGACCTCAACGCGAACCAGGTGTCCGTCGACGTCCAGCGCGATCAGGGCTTCCTCGAGGGCTTCGGAATCGACGTCAAGGACAAGGCCCGGATCGGCGACGAGTCCGACCCGCGGATCGCCGGGCACGACGTGACCGACGGCGCCGAGGACGGCGGGCGTACGGCGATGGAGAACCTGCTGCAGAAGGACCCGGCGATCAACCTGGTCTACACCATCAACGAGCCCGCGGCCGCCGGGGCGTACCAGGCGCTCAAGGCCGCCGGCAAGGAGAAGGACGTTACAATCGTGTCCGTCGATGGCGGCTGTCCGGGCGTGGACAACGTCACCAAGAAGGTCATCGGGGCCACTTCGATGCAGTTCCCGCTGAAGATGGCTCAGATGGGCGTCGACGCCATCGCCGCGTACGCGAAGGACGGCACGAAGCCGGAGAAGAGCGTCGACACCGGCGTGCAGTTGATCACCGACGAACCGCAGGACGGCGTGGACTCGAAGGATTCCGCGTGGGGCAAGCAGAACTGTTGGGGCTGAGATGACCTACCGCACCGAGCGGCACGCAGCCGCACTGTCCGAAGGCCCAGCGGGCGAGGGCACAACCGAGGAGGCCCAGCCATGACGACCGCCACGGCCGACTTCGACGTCCGCCGGCACGACTCCCTGGGCCTGCGCATTCAGCACGTGCTGCACGCCAACCCGGTCCTCGGACCGCTGGCCGTGCTGATCGTCGCGATCATCGCCTTCTCGATCGTCAACAGCCGTTTCTTCTCGGCACCCAACCTCTCCCTGGTGCTCGCGCAGGTCACCGTCATCGCCACGCTGGCCCTCGGGCAGACCCTGGTCATCCTCACGGCGGGCATCGACCTGTCAGCGGGCGCGATCGCGGTCTTCTCGTCGATCCTGATGGCGAACTTCTGCACCAAGCTCAACATGCCCGGCCTCCTCGCCCTGCTGCTCGGCTTCGCCTGCGGCACCGCGATGGGCGCCGTCAACGGTGCCCTCGTCACCCGGATCAAGCTGCCCCCGTTCATCGTCACGCTCGGCACGCTGACCATCTTCTTCTCGCTGAATTCCGTGGTCAGCCGGAGCGAGACGGTCCGCGGCTCGGACATGCCGGACCTGATGACCTGGACGGGTACCACGATCCCGATCGGGAACTTCCGGCTCACCTACGGCTCGATCATCATGCTGGCGCTGTTCGCGTACTTCTTCTACGCGCTGAGTTCGACGGCGTGGGGCAAGCACGTGTACGCGACCGGTGACGACATCGAGGCGGCCCGGCTGGCCGGCATTCAGACCAGCCGCGTGCTGTTCTCCGTCTACACCGTGGCCGGCCTCCTCTACGCGGTCGCCGGCTGGATCCTCATCGGCCGGCTCGCCTCGGCGAGCCCGAACGTCGGCGTCGACTACAACCTCGACTCGATCACCGCGGTCGTGCTCGGCGGCACCAGCCTTTTCGGTGGCCGGGGGAGCGTGCTCGGGACGCTGATCGGCGCCCTCATCGTCGGCGTGTTCCGCAACGGCCTGCAGTTGGCCGGCGTCGAGGTGGTCTGGCAGGGGTTCGCCATCGGCCTGCTCGTCCTCATCGCGGTCTCGCTCGACCAGTGGATCAGGAAGGTCAAGACATGAGCACCGAAGCGGCCGCGGCGCGTGGCGGAGGCAGCGCGACCGCGAACGGCGCGCCCGTCCTCCAGGCGAAGAACCTCACCAAGCGGTACGGCAAGGTGACCGCCATCGACGGCAGCGATCTGGAGCTGTACCCCAACGAGATCCTGGCGGTGATCGGCGACAACGGCGCCGGCAAGTCGAGCCTGATCAAGGCGCTGTCCGGGGCGCTGATCCCGGACAGCGGGGAGATCTACCTGGACGGCCAGCAGGTGCACTTCCGCACCCCGATGGACGCCCGCTCGGCAGGCATCGAAACCGTCTACCAGACCCTCGCCGTCGCGCCCGGCCTGGACATCGCCGACAACCTGTTCCTCGGCCGGGAGGAGCGCCGTCCCGGCGTGCTGGGCTCGGTGTTCCGCATGCTGGACCGCAAACACATGCGCTCGGAAGCCAAGCGCCACATGAACGAACTGGGCGTCGCCACCCTGCAGAACATCGGCCAGGCGGTCGAGTCGCTCTCCGGCGGCCAGCGCCAGGCCGTCGCGGTCGCCCGCTCCGCCGCGTTCGGCAGCAAGGTCGTCATCCTCGACGAGCCCACCGCCGCCCTCGGCGTCAAGGAAGGCAACCGAGTCCTCCAACTGATCCGCGACGTCCGCGACCGGGGCCTGCCGGTCATCCTGATCAGCCACAACATGCCGCACGTCTTCGAGGTCGCCGACCGGATCCACATCCAGCGGCTCGGCCGGCGTGCGACGGTCATCACCCCGAAGTCGCATTCCATGTCCGAAGCGGTAGCCATCATGACCGGCGCGGCCCCGCCGCCGCCACACTCCGCATAACCGAGCACGGCCCCCGGAAGGGGGCCGTGCCTCATTTCTTCCTTCTCTTCTTCTTGCCGTCCTTCCCGTCGTACATCGCCGACAGCATCGCCTCGTCGCGGTCCTCGGCCGTTCGCGGCTCCGGAACGACGAGCTTCCAGAACACGGCGAGCAGCACGAACAGCCAGGCCCACGGCGGGATTGCGGAGTCCGGCCCGAACAGCTGCGCCACCACGGCGGCGGCGGTCTCGAAGTACCGGTCCATCACCGGCCGCCGGTGCTGCTGGGGAAGATGGGGGACATGACCGCTCCTCGTCACTGAAGTCGGCCCCAAGAATCGGCCGCCCGGGGCGGAGGCTTAGCGATTCGAGGCGGCTCTTCGCCTGTGCCATGCACGGGATCTCGAGGATCCGCGCTGGAGGGCAAGAGTCACCCCGATCGCTCAGTGCACGCGCACGGGACAAACGGTCACCGTGCACGTCCGGCTGGCTCGCGACGAGTCGACGGTGATCGCGGCTGAGCAACAACCGACATCCCCGCACTGGCGAACGCCTCCGGCATCGGCACCTACCGGATTAGGTTCTCGCTGCTGTCCGCTTGGGACGGCAGCTACGGGGCGGTGCTGAGTCTGGAACAGGTCACCGACACGTTCCGGGTCACCGTCGACGGGCACGCCGTCGCCGTGGACCAGGTCTCCGGTAACGCCGATCTCGGTCCCTACCTCGAGGCCGGAAAGAACACGCTGGAGGTGCGGGTCGCCACGAGCCTCAACAACCGGCTGTACGCGCTCGACCAGGCGGTGCGGAACCGCGGCGTCGTCCAGGCCTACGGACTGGTACTGGCTCTCTACCGGCACGCCCTTGTCTGGAGTAAGTGATCTCTATGCCGGGAGGTCTGCCGGAGCGGCACGTATTGAATGGTTCCACGACGGCGACCAGCTCTCGGGCCGGCCGGAAACCAAAGGAACTTCCCATGGTATTGACGCGGGAACGCGCGGCTGGATATCGTCAGGCACTTTCATTGAATCCTTTCAAGAGGCCAGGTGCCGCATGACCGCCGGATCGGATCAGGCCGTGCTGATGCTGAGTGACGTGTCGAAGTCCTTCGGCACCGTCGTGGCCCTCAGATCGGGAGCGCTGGAGGCCCGGGCCGGCTCCATTCACGCCTTGGTCGGCGAGAACGGCGCCGGGAAGTCGACCCTCGTCAAGATCGTTGCAGGTGTGTACCGCCGCGACAGTGGCACCTTCCTCCTCAACGGGGTCCCGGTCGACTTCGGTTCGACCGCCGAATCCAAGGCCGCCGGCGTCGCCGTCATCTATCAGGAGCCGACGCTGTTCCCCGACCTGTCGGTCACCGAGAACATCTTCATGGGCCGGCAGATCCTCCGCCGCGGCCGGCGGATCGACAACGCCGCGATGTACGCCGAAGCCGATCGGCTGTTCCGGGGACTGGGCGTCCATATCGACCCGCGCCGCCTGGCGCTCGGCCTGTCGATCGCCGACCAGCAGATCATCGAGATCGCCAAGGCCATCTCCCTGGACGCCAAGGTTCTCATCATGGACGAGCCGACGGCGGCCCTGTCCGGCGTCGAGGTCGAGCGGCTGTTCACGGTCGCCCGGCAATTGCGCGACCAGGGTCGCGCCATCGTGTTCATCTCTCACCGGTTCGACGAGGTCTTCTCCCTGTGCGACACGGTGACCGTCATGCGCGACGGGGCGTGCGTCGACACCCGGGCGATCGGGGAGACCACCGTTCCCGAGATCGTCAACCGCATGGTCGGCCGCGAGGTACAGGACCTGTTCCCGAAGCAGGCGACCGAGGTCGGCGAAGTCGTTCTCGAGGTCGAGAACCTCAATGCGACGGGCACGTTCCACGACGTCTCCTTCACGGTGCGCCGGGGCGAGATCGTCGGCCTGGCCGGTCTGGTCGGCGCCGGTCGTAGCGAGATCGCTCGTGCGGTGTTCGGCGTCGACCGGTACGACTCGGGAAGTATCCGCATGAAGGGCGCCGGGATCCCGCCGCTGAACCCCCGTGCGGCCATCAAGGCCGGAATGGCGTTCATTCCGGAAGATCGCCGCAAGCAGGGACTCGTCACCGAGGCATCCGTCGCGGAGAACGTCGCCTCGGTGATCCGCCGGAACCTCACCACCGCGGGTCTGATCACGCGCGCCCGGGAGAACCGGGCAGCCGGCCCCTGGGCATCGCGTCTCGAGGTGAAGACGAACGCCCTCGACATGGCCGCCAAGACCATGAGCGGCGGTAACCAGCAGAAGGTCGTCATCGCCAAGTGGCTCGCGTCCGAGCCGGATCTGCTCATCATCGACGAACCCACCAGGGGCATCGACGTCGGTACCAAGGCGGAGGTCCACCGGCTCCTGTCGGAGCTGGCGGGCCAGGGGATGGCGATTCTCATGATCTCGTCCGAGCTGCCCGAGGTGCTCGGGATGGCCGACCGGGTCCTGGTGGTGTGCGAGGGCAGGCTCACCGCGGAGATGTCGCGGGCCGAGGCGACGCCCGAGCGTGTCATGCACGCCGCTACGGCCAGCCAGGAGGTGGCCCGATGACCTCACCGACCGATACCACCGCCCACTCCCACGAGGAACTGGCATTGCTGGTCGAGCCCAGCGCCATGTCCGACCGGGAACGTCTGGTCAAGACGGTGCTCCGCTCGCGGGAACTGTCGATCTTCATCGTCCTGATCCTGGTGATCATCGGCGCCACGGCGAAGAGCCCGAGCTTCCTGTTCAGCGCCAGCGGCTGGCGCGACCTGCTGCTCACCCCGTCGATGCTGATCCTGCTGGCCGTCGGCCAGACCGTCGTCATCATCACGCGCAACGTCGACCTGTCGGTCGGCAGCGTTCTCGGCGTGACCGCCTACCTGACCGGCCGGCTCTTCATCGACCAGCCCGGCATACCGGTCATCGCGGTGTTCGCCGTCGCCGTCCTCGCCGGCGCCGCGCTCGGCCTCGTCAACGGCCTCCTGGTCGGGTTCGGCAAGGTACCCGCCCTGGTGATCACTCTCGGCACCCTGTACATCTACCGGGGAATCCTCCTGACGTGGGCGGGCTCCAGCCTGGTCTCCGCATCGCAGATGCCGGCGGGCTTCCTCGGCCTGGGTACCCGGCAGATCCTCACCATTCCGGTGCTGTTCCTGCTCGCCGCGGTGGTCGTCGTCGCCGCCGGCTACTTCCTGCAGACCGCTCGGACGGGCCGGGAACTGTACGCCGTCGGATCGGATCCGGACGCCGCCGTCCTGTACGGACTGCCCGTCCGCCGTCGCGTCATCGGCGCGTTCGTCCTGAGTGGCGCGCTGGCCGGCCTCGCCGGCGTCGTGTACGCGGCGCGTTACGGCACGGTCTCCTCCGACGCCGGCACCGGCATCGAGCTACAAGCGGTCGCCGCGGCGGTCATCGGCGGCGTCGCCATCTTCGGTGGTTCCGGCACGGTCTGGGGTGCGGCGATCGGCGCGGTCCTGCTGATCACGATCAACCGGGCGCTGCCCATGGTCGGCATCTCCGACTTCTGGCAGCAGGCACTCGTCGGCGCGCTCATCATCGCCGCGATCGTGCTCGACCGGGTGCTGTCCGCCCGCCAGGCTCGCAAACTCATCGAGGCAAGGGACGAGGTATGACCGCCGGCATGAGCACCAAGACGTACCCGGCATACGCCCGGCCGCTCTGGCGCCGCCTTCTGTTCACCCGGGAGGCTGCCGTCATCGCCTTGGTCGTCATCGTCTACCTGTGGGGATACAGCAACATCCCCTACTTCGGCGACACCCTCACGCTCACCTACCTCCTCCTCGACACGACGACCATCCTGCTCATCGCGCTCCCGATGACCCTCGTGATCATGACCGGCGAGATCGACCTGTCCGTCGCCAGCGTCGTGGGCCTGGCCAGCGCCACCCTCGGACTCCTGCACGAGCACGGCGTCGGCATGGCATTCTCCAGCCTCATCGCCTTGGCTGTGGGCCTGGTCTGCGGAGCGGTCAACGGGTTCCTCGTCGGGTACGTAGGCCTGCCTTCGCTGGCGGTGACGATCGGCACCCTCGCGCTGTACCGCGGCGTCGCGGTCGGGCTGCTCGGCACGACCGCGGTCACGGGCTTCGCCCGGGACTGGACGGCACGCGCCTCACAGGTCCTCGGGTCCACCGGCATACCCAGCGTCATGATCGTCTTCGCCGTACTCGCCGTGGTGTTCAGCGTCGTCCTGCACTTCTCACCCTTCGGGCGGGGCATCTACGACATCGGCCTGAGCAGCGAAGCGGCGGTGTTCTCCGGCGTCAACGTGAAGCGGACCAAATTCATCCTCTTCTGCCTCACCGGCGTGGTGTCCGCCCTCGCGGGGATCTACTTCACGCTGCGTTTCGGCAGCGCGAGGGGCGACAACGCCATGGGCCTGGAACTGCAGGTCATCGCCGCGGTCCTCCTCGGCGGCGTGTCGATCTTCGGCGGTCGCGGCAGGCTGCTCGGCGTCATCGCCGGCGTCCTGCTGATCGGCGTCATCTCCAGCGCACTGCGCCTGCAGGGCGTCACTGTCAACGTCATCAGCATCATCATCGGACTGCTGCTCGTGCTGTCCGTCGTCTCCACCACCGTCCTGGCCTGGGCCTCCGACGTCGCCGCCCGGCGAACCAGGGCCAAGGGCCCGGCAGCGCCGCCCCAGCGTCTCGAATCACCATGACTCGAATCACCATGAAAGGGTCCACGATGTATACCTTCACCCGTCGCACCGCCGTACTCGGCTCGGCCGCGCTTGCGGCCGCCGTCGCCCTCAGCGGTTGTAGCAAGGCAGCCACCGACTCGGGTTCGGCGGGATCCGGGTCCTCCGGCGCCGCCGGCCAGCCACTGAACGTCGTGTTCATCCCCAAGAACCTCGGTAACCCCTACTTCGACGCCAGCGACGCGGGGGGCAAGTCCGCCGTGGAGGAGCTCGGCGGCAAGTACTCCCAGGTCGGCCCTCAGACGGCCAGCCCGGACGCGCAGGTGCAGTACATCAACACCGCGGCACAGCAGCACGTCAGCGCCATCGTCATCTCGGCCAACGACCCCAAGGCCATCGGCGACGCGTTGACCCAGGCGAAGCAGGCCGGCACCAAGGTGGTCACCTTCGACTCCGACACCGATCCCCAGTACCGGGACCTCTTCGTCAACCAGGCGTCCGCCGCGGGCATCGCGAAGGCCCAGGTCGACGGACTGGCGAAGCAGATCGGCGACGAAGGTGAGATCGCCATTCTCTCCGCCTCGGCCAACGCCACGAACCAGAACGCCTGGATCGACCTGATGAAGAAGGAACTGGCGGCCAGCCACCCGAAGATGAAGCTGGTCGACACCGTCTACGGCAACGACGACGACCAGACCTCCTTCGACAAGACCTCCGCGCTGCTGCAGACACACCCCAACCTCAAGGGCATCATCAGCCCCACCACGGTCGGAGTCTCCGCCGCGGCCCGGTACCTGTCCACGTCGGACAAGAAGGGCAAGGTCGCCCTCACCGGGCTCGGCACGCCGAACCAGATGCGCGAGTACGTCAAGAACGGGACGGTGCAGGAGTTCTACCTGTGGAACCCGACCGACCTGGGCTATCTGGCCGCCTACACCGCGGCGGCGCTCGCGAACGGCCAGATCACCGGCAAGGAGGGTGACACGTTCAAGGCCGGCAAGCTCGGGGACTACAAGGTGGGCGCCAACGGCGAGGTCCTCCTCGGCGACCCGACCGCCTTCAACTCCGACAACATCGACCAGTTCAAGTTCTAGGCTCTTACCACGCCGTCACACCGGCCGGGCCGCGGTCGCCCCTGTCCCGGTCGGTGTCCTATCCGAAGAGACTCACCATGCACCGCGTCTGCTTCCAGCTGCAGGTTCGCCCCGACCGCCTCGAGGAGTACAAAGCCCGCCACCGGGCCGTGTGGCCCGACATGCTGCGGGCGCTCAGCCGGACCGGTTGGCACAACTACTCCCTGTTTCTCCGGGAGGACGGCCTGCTCATCGGATACGTTGAGACCGACTCCATCGAGGCCGCGCAGGCCGGGATGGAAGCGACCGAGGTCAACGCGCGCTGGCAGGCCGAGATGGCGCCGTTCTTCACAGACCTCGGCGACGCCCGCCCCGACACCGGCTTCCTCCAGCTGGAAGAGATCTTCCACCTCGAGGACCAGCTCAGCGAGATCGAGCAAGGGAGACACCCATGACCACGTTCGACGCCATCACCCCGCAGCTGAACGACCTCGCCATCGAGGTGCCGTCGTGGGCCTACGGCAACAGCGGCACCCGGTTCAAGGTCTTCACCACGGCCGGCACGCCGCGCACCGTCCAGGAGAAGATCGACGACGCGGCCCAGGTCCACCGGTACACCGGGCTGGCGCCGTCGGTCGCGCTGCACATCCCCTGGGACTCGGTCGACGACTACGGCACCCTTCGCCGCTACGCCGAAGACAAGGGAATGCGCCTCGGAACCATCAACTCCAACACGTTCCAGGACGACGCCTACAAGTTCGGCTCGCTCACCGCCGCCGACCCCGCCGCACGGCGGAAGGCGATCGACCATCACCTCGCCTGCCTCGAGATCATGAACCAGACCGGATCGCGTGACCTGAAGATCTGGCTCGCCGACGGCTCGAACTACCCGGGGCAGAACGACCTGCGGCAACGGCAGGACACCCTCGCCGAATCCCTCGCCACGATCTACGGCCAACTCGGCGGCGACCAGCGGCTGGTCCTCGAGTACAAGTTCTTCGAGCCCGCGTTCTACGCCACCGACGTGCCCGACTGGGGGACCGCGTACGCCCACGTGGCCGCCCTCGGCGAACGGGCCGTCGTGTGCCTCGACACGGGCCACCACGCGCCCGGTACGAACATCGAGTTCATCGTGGCCCAGCTCCTGCGGCTGGGAAAGCTCGGCTCCTTCGACTTCAATTCACGCTTCTACGCCGACGACGACCTCATCGTCGGCGCCGCCGACCCGTTCCAGCTGTACCGGATCATGGTCGAGGTCGTCCGCGGCGGCGCACTGGCTCCCGAGGCCGGCGTGGCGCTGATGCTCGACCAGTGCCACAACATCGAGGACAAGATCCCCGGCCAGATCCGCTCCGTCCTCAACGTTCAGGAGATGACCGCACGCGCCCTCCTGCTCGACCGAGAGGCGCTGGCGAAGGCCCAAGCCGACAACGACGTCCTCCGGGCGAACGGCATTCTCATGGACGCGTTCTACACCGACGTCCGTCCCGCCCTCGCCGCGTGGCGCGAAAGCCGCGGCCTGCCTGCCGATCCCAGCGCGGCGTTCCTGGCCTCGGGCTACCTGAAGCAGATCGCCGACGACCGGGTGGGCGGCGCACAGGCCGGGTGGGGCGCCTGACTCGTCGGCGCTTTCGCACGTCTTTGAGCACAGCGCTATGGTGACTTGAAAAGTTTCAGCGTCGTGTCAGGCGTCGGACGGATCACCGGAGAAAACGCGACGATGTGCGCGTGAGGGATACCTTAGGATGGCGCTTCAACGTTTCAGGAGAGCCGTGTTGCAGGGACGAACACCGTCGGTCAAAGACGTGGCCGCGGCCGCCGGCGTCTCCCTCGGCACGGTCTCCAACGTGATGAACCGACCCGAGGTGGTCAGCTCACGTACCCGGGAACGAGTCGAGCGGGCGATGACGGAGCTCGGCTTCGTCCGCAACGAGTCGGCTCGCCAGCTGCGCGCCGGGACGAGCCGCACACTGGCGTACGTGATGCTGGACGGCACCAACCCGTTCTTCCACGACGTCGCGCAGGGCATCGAGCTCGCCGCGGAGGACGCCGACCTGTCGCTGTTCATCTGCAACAGCAACAGCCGAGCCGGGCGCGAGGAGGTGCACCTCGACCGGCTGCTGCAGCAGCGCGTGCAGGGCATCCTGATCACCCCGGTCGATCCGTCGGCCCCGCACCTGGACGAGCTCGTCCGGCGGGGCGTCCCGTTGGTGATCGTCGACCGGGTGCGCGAGGGCGACGGCTGCTGCTCGGTGGCGGTCGACGACGTACTCGGCGGCCGGATCGCGGTCGAGCACCTGGTCGAACAAGGGCACACGCGGGTGGCGTTCATCGGCGGCCCGGAGTCGATCGGGCAGGTCCGGGAGCGGCTGCAGGGTGCCCGGCAGATCTGGACCGAGCTCGGGCTGGCCCCCGACGACCTGGTGTACCTGCCGACCGAGGCGCTCACTGTCGCCGAGGGCCGGTCGGCGGGGGAGCGTCTCGTCGGATTGCCGGCCCGGCGCCGGCCGAGTGCCGCGTTCTGTGCCAACGATCTGCTGGCGCTCGGCCTGCTGCAGCAGGGCATCGGTGCCGGCCTGCGGGTGCCGGACGACCTGGCGATCGTCGGCTTCGACGACATCGAATTCGCCGCGGCGGCCGCCGTACCGTTGACGTCGGTGCGCCAGCCGCGGCAGGAGCTCGGGCGGGCGGCGGCGCAGTTGGTCCTGGACGAGGCGACGAATCCCGCCCACCGGCACCAACAGTTGTCGTTCACGCCGGAGCTCGTGGCGCGGGCGTCGACAGCGACACGGTCCCGCGCCCTCTGAACGCGGCGCCATCTGGCAGTCTTTCATCGAGTCCGGTGTCGTGTCTTGACCGTGCCCGGCCCGGACCCGTAACCTAATCGCAACGTCTGAAACGTTTCAGGAAGCGCGGGCGAACCAACCCGACCCGCAACCGTCGAGCCGATCCCGGGTGAAGGACATCATGACGAATCCCGCAGTCCGTGAGCTTCTGGAGCGCAGCAACCGGCTGGGTGCCGACCCGCGCAACACCAACTACGCCGGGGGCAACACCTCGGCCAAGGGCTCCGAGACCGATCCGGTCACCGGTGAGCCGACCGACCTCGTCTGGGTGAAGGGCTCGGGCGGCGACCTCGGCACGCTCACCGAGCCCGGGCTGGCGGTCCTGCGCCTCGACCGGCTGCGCGCGCTCACCCGCGTCTACCCGGGCGTCGAGCGCGAGGACGAGATGGTGGCCGCGTTCGACTTCTGCCTGCACGGGCGGGGCGGGGCCGCGCCCAGCATCGACACCGCCATGCACGGCCTGGTCGACGTCGCGCACGTCGATCACCTGCACCCCGACTCCGGGATCGCGATCGCGACCGCGGCGGACGGACCGGCGCTGACCAAGGAGATCTTCGGTGATCGGGTTCTCTGGGTGCCGTGGCGGCGGCCCGGCTTCCAGCTCGGCCTGGACATCGCGGCGGTGCAGCGGGCCAACCCGCAGGCCATCGGCGTCGTTCTGGGCGGCCACGGCATCACCGCGTGGGGCGCCACCAGTGCGGAGTCCGAGGCTCACTCACGCGAGATCATCGAGACCGCCGCGGCGTACCTGAGCGAGCACGGCCGCGAAGATCCGTTCGGGGCGAAGACCTACCAGACCCTGCCCGAGACTGAGCGGAAGGCCCGGGCGGCCGCCCTGTTCCCGGTCCTGCGCGGGCTGGCGTCCACCGACCGCACCCAGGTCGGTCATTTCACCGACAGCGAGGTCGTGCTCGACTTCGTCAACAGCGAGCGGATGCCGGAGCTGGCCGCACTCGGCACCTCCTGCCCGGACCACTTCCTGCGCACCAAGGTCAAGCCGATGGTGCTGGACACCGCGCCGGACGCGCCGCTGGACGACGTCGTCGCCCGCGTCAAGGAGCTGCACGCCGCCTACCGGGAGGACTACCGCGCGTACTACGAGCGGAACAGGGAAGAAGGCAGCCCGGCGATGCGCGGCGCCGACCCGGCGATCGTGCTGGTGCCCGGCGTGGGCATGTTCTCCTTCGGGGCCAACAAGCAGACCGCCCGGGTGGCCGGCGAGTTCTACGTCAACGCCATCAACGTCATGCGGGGCGCGGAGTCCGTCTCCACCTACGCGCCGATCGACGAGGCGGAGAAGTTCCGCATCGAGTACTGGGCGCTCGAGGAGGCCAAGCTCCAGCGCATGCCCAAGCCGAAGCCGCTGGCCGCGCGAATCGCGTACGTCACCGGGGGCGGCTCGGGCATCGGCCGGGCCATCGCCCTGCGGCTGGCCGCGGAGGGCGCCTGCGTCGTGGTCGCCGACCGGGACGCCGCGGCCGCGCGGACGGTAGCGGAGGAGATCGGCGGGACCGATGCCGCGGTCGCCGTCGGCGCGGACGTGACCAGCGCCGAGCAGATCGTCGCGTCGTTGCGCGACGCAGTCCTGGCCTTCGGCGGTGTGGACCTGGTGGTCAACAACGCCGGCCTGTCCATCTCCAAGCCGCTGCTGGAGACCACCGAGGCGGACTGGGACCTGCAGCACGACGTGATGGCCAAGGGCTCCTTCCTGGTCTCCCGGGAGGCTGCCCGGATCCTGGTCGCCCAGGACCTGGGTGGCGACATCGTCTACATCTCCAGCAAGAACTCGCTCTTCGCCGGCCCGAACAACGTCGCGTACGGGGCCACCAAGGCCGACCAGGCGCATCAGGTCCGGCTGCTGGCCGCCGAGCTGGGCCCCCAGGGCATCCGGGTGAACGGCATCAACCCCGACGGCGTGGTCCGCGGCTCCGGGATCTTCGCCGGCGGCTGGGGAGCCAAGCGCGCCGCGGTGTACGGCGTGCCGGAGGAGAAGCTGGGCGAGTACTACGCGCAGCGCACCCTGCTCAAGCGGGAGGTCCTGCCGGAGCACGTGGCGAACGCGGTGTTCGTGCTGACCGGCGGCGACCTGAGCCACACCACCGGCCTGCACATCCCGGTCGACGCCGGCGTCGCCGCCGCCTTTCTCCGGTGACCGGGCCTGCGATGAAGGCGTTCGGCGCGGTCGATCTCGGCGCCTCCAGCGGGCGGGTCATGGTGGGCCGGGCCGGTGACGGCCGGCTCGAGCTCACCGCGGTGCACCGCTTCCCGAACGAGCCGGTCCGGGCCGGCGGCACGCTGTACTGGGACATCCTCGCGCTCTACCGCGGGGTGCTCGAGGGGCTGCGGGCGGCCGGGCCGGTCGACAGCATCGGGATCGACTCGTGGGCCGTGGACTACGGCCTGCTCGACGAGTCCGGCGCGCTGCTCGGCAACCCGGTGCACTACCGGGACGGCCGCACCGACGGCGTACCCGAGCGGCTGGGCATCCCCGACGACCGGCTCTACGAGATCACCGGCCTGCAGAAGTTGCCGTTCAACACGCTCTACCAGCTGGTCGCGGCCCGGGACACTCCGCAGTACCGGGCGGCGCGGCAGTTGCTCCTCATCCCCGACCTGCTCGCCTACTGGCTGACCGGCGAGCTCGGGGCCGAGTACACCAACGCCTCGACGACGGAACTGGTCGACGTGCGTACCCGGGACTGGTCGCAGCCGCTGATCGCCGAGGCCGGCCTGCGTTCCTCGCTCTTCCCGCCGATCCGGCAACCGGGTACGGAGATCGGGCGGTACGGGGGTACGCCGGTGGTGGCGGTCGGCTCGCACGACACCGCCTCGGCGGTGGTGGGTGTCCCGGCGGTGGACGACCGCTTCGCGTACATCTCGTGCGGAACGTGGTCGCTGGTCGGTCTGGAACTGACCGAGCCGGTGCTGAGCGCGCCGTCGCGGGCGGCCAACTTCACCAACGAGGGCGGCGTCGACGGGACGGTCCGCTACCTGCGCAACGTGATGGGGCTCTGGCCGCTGCAGGAGTGCATGCGCGAGTGGGGCTCGCCGGACATCGTGCGGCTGCTGCAGGCCGCGGCGCGGGAGAAGCCGTTCGGTGCCCTCGTCGACCTCGACGATCCGGTCTTCCTGCCGCCCGGGGAGATGGCGCAGCGGCTCCGCAAGGCCGTCGGGCTGGACGCCGACGCCGGGCCGGCGGTGCTCACCCGGTGCATCGTGGACAGCCTCGCGCTGGCCCATCGGCGCGCGGTCGACCAGGCCCAGGAACTCTCCGGCCGGGCGGTCGACGCGGTGCACATCGTCGGCGGCGGCGCGCGCAACGAGCTGCTCTGCCAGCTCACCGCGGACGCGTGCGGCCTGCCGGTGCTGGCCGGTCCCGTGGAGGCGACGGCGCTCGGCAACGTGCTGGTCCAGGCGCGTGCCGCCGGCGTGCTCGGCGGGGACGTGGCGGCGCTGCGCGCGGTTCTGCGAGATACTCAGCAGATCATGCGCTACGAACCCGACGGGGACGATGCCGCCTGGCGAGCCGCCGCGAAACGGGTCGCCGGATAGGAGGTGCGCGGTGCGGATCGCGCTGTTCGTGACGTGCCTGGCCGACACGATGTTTCCCACCGCCGCGAAGGCGACGGTGGGACTCCTCGAGCGTCTCGGTCACGAGGTCGTGTTCCCCGCCGAGCAGACCTGCTGCGGCCAGATGCACATCAACACCGGGTACCAGAAGGACGCCCTGCCGCTGGTCCGGCGGCACGTGCGGACCTTCGAGCCGTACGACGTGGTGGTGGCGCCGTCCGGCAGCTGCGTGGGCTCGGTGCGGCATCAGCACGCGATGGTGGCCCGGTCGGCCGGCGAGGACGGCCTGGCGGCGCGGGCCGAAGCCGTGGCGGCCCGGACGTACGAGCTGTCCGAGCTGCTCGTCGACGTGCTGGGCATCGAGGACGTCGGTGCCTACTATCCGCACCGCGTCACGTATCACCCCACCTGTCACTCGCTGCGCGTGCTGCGGGTCGGTGACAAGCCGTTGCGACTGCTGCGGCGGGTCCGCGGCCTGGACCTGGTCGAGCTGCCCGGCGCCGAGCAGTGCTGCGGATTCGGCGGGACGTTCGCGGTGAAGAACGCGGACACCTCGACCGCGATGCTCGCGGACAAGATGCGCAACGTGCTCGGGACGGGCGCCGACGTGTGCACGGCGGGGGACGCGTCCTGTCTCATGCACATCGGCGGCGGGCTCTCCCGATTGCGGACCGGGGTGCGTACGGTTCATCTGGCGGAGATCCTCGCGTCCACGGAAGCGGAGGCGGCATGACCACTTTTCTCGGGATGCCCGTCCACGCGCCGCGTGGAGTGGGACACCTGCGAGGGGACGAGCCGTTTCCGGTCGCCGCCCGGACCGCGCTGGCGAACCCGCAGCTGCGGCGCAACCTGCACCACGCCACGACAACGATCCGGGACAAGTCCGGGCGGGTCATCGCGGAGCTGCCGGACTGGCAGGAGCTGCGCGCGGCCGGTTCGGCGCTGAAGGCGGCCACCATGGCCCGCCTGCCCGAGCTCCTCGATCAGCTCGAGGAGGCGGTGACCGCGGCGGGCGGGGTGGTGCACTGGGCGGCCGACGCGAGGGAGGCCAACCAGATCGTCACCGATCTGGTGCGGGCCACCGGCCAGCACCGGGTCATCAAGGTGAAGTCGATGGCCACCCAGGAGATCGGGCTCAACGAGGCGTTGGAGCAGGCCGGCATCACCCCGGTCGAGACCGACCTCGCCGAGCTCATCGTGCAGCTCGGCGACGACAAGCCCAGCCACATCCTGGTGCCGGCGATCCACCGTAATCGGGCCGAGATCCGGGAGATCTTCCTGCGCGCGATGCCGGGCGTGGACCCGTCGCTGACCGACGATCCGCCGCGGCTCGCCGGGGCCGCCCGGCGGTATCTGCGGGAGACGTTCCTCAGCACCCCGGTGGCGATTTCGGGGGCGAACTTCGCGGTCGCCGAGACCGGCACGCTCGCGGTCGTCGAGTCGGAGGGTAACGGCCGGATGTGCCTGACCCTGCCGCAGACGCTGATCACCGTGATGGGCATCGAGAAGGTCGTGCCCACCTGGCAGGACCTCGAGGTCTTCCTGCAACTGCTGCCGCGCGCGTCGACCGGCGAGCGGATGAACCCCTACACCTCGATGTGGACCGGGGTGACGCCGGGCGACGGGCCGCAGAACTTCCACCTCGTGCTGCTCGACAACGGGCGGACGGCGGTGCTGTCCGACGAGGTGGGGCGCCAGGCGCTGCACTGCATCCGCTGCTCGGCGTGCCTCAACGTCTGTCCCGTCTACGAGCGGACCGGCGGCCACGCGTACGGGTCGGTGTATCCCGGCCCGATCGGCGCGGTGCTGTCCCCACAGCTCACCGGCGTCGAGGACAACGCTTCCCTGCCGTACGCCTCGTCGCTCTGCGGCGCCTGCTTCGACGCCTGCCCGGTGAAGATCGACATCCCGTCGATCCTGGTGCACCTGCGCAACCAGGCGCCGCATGCGCGGACCGAGGCGGCGGTGATGGGGGCCGCGGCGTACACGATGGACCATCCGAGGCTGTACGCGGCCGCTCAGCGTGCCGCGAAGCTGGCCCGCCTGCCCGGCCGGCGCGGCCGGGGCCTGCCGCCGCCGCTGAGCGGCTGGGCCGCCAGCCGTGATCTGCCGGAACCGCCGAAGCAGACGTTCCGGGATTGGTGGCGCGGGCGATGAGCTCCAAGGACGTGATCCTGGACCGGATTCGGGCCGCGCTCGGCGCCGGCGCCGCGGTGCCCGAGGTGCCGCGCGACTACCGGCGCGGGGCTGCGCCGCCCGACCTGGACCTGCTGGTCGAGCGGTTGGTCGATTACCGGGCCGTGGTGCACCGGACGGCGGACGTGCCGGGCACGATCGCCGGGATCCTCGGTTCCGGGACGGTCGTCGTACCCCCGGGTCTGCCGCCGGAGTGGTTGCCGCCGGGCCTGACCGCCGTGCCGGACGACGACCTGCCGGCCGAGCGCATCGCGGCGGCCGACGGCGTGGTGACGGCGGCGGCCGTAGCCGTCGCGGAGACCGGCACCATCGTCCTGGACGCCTCTGCCGGCCAGGGCCGGCGCATCATCTCGCTGCTACCCGACCTGCACATCTGCGTCCTGCGCCCGGACCAGGTGGTGGCCTCGGTGCCCGAGGCCGTGGCACGGCTCGACCCGCGGCGGCCGCTCACCTGGATCAGCGGGCCGTCGGCGACCAGCGACATCGAGCTCAACCGGGTCGAGGGCGTACACGGCCCGCGCAATCTGCACGTGATCCTGCTCGATGCCGCGCTGCCCGAGGCCGGCTGACGCCGATCGGGACGCGCACCGCCGGTTTTTGACGCGTTCTTAACGCCCGGCGACGAGCAGACCGGCCCGCACGCGACGGACGATCGTCGGGTGACCGTGACGGACTTCCGGAACTGGCTGCTGTCCGGGCTGAACGACACCGCGCAGCACCACGAGGGCCCGCACGGCGAGCCCGCGCACCCGGAGAAGCCGCATCCCTGGTGGAAGGTCATGTGCCTGACCGGCGTGGACTACTTCTCCACGCTGGGCTACCAACCCGGCATCGCGGCGCTCGCCGCCGGCCTCCTCTCCCCGGTCGCGACGCTCGTCCTGGTCCTGGTGACTCTGCTCGGGGCGCTACCGGTCTACCGGCGGGTGGCCGCCGACAGCCCGAACGGCGAGGGCTCGATCGCGATGCTGGTCAAGCTGCTCTCGTTCTGGAAGGGCAAGCTCTTCGTCCTGGTGCTGCTCGGCTTCGCGGCGACCGACTTCATCATCACCATCACGTTGTCCGCCGCCGACGCGACCGCGCACATCGACGAGAACCCGTTCTGGCCGGAATCGCTGCGCGGGCACGAGGTGCTCGTGACGCTGGTGCTCGTCGCCCTGCTCGGCGCGGTCTTCCTCAAGGGCTTCACCGAAGCGATCGGGATCGCGGTCGGCCTGGTCGCCACCTACCTGGCACTGAACCTGGTGGTGGTCGCGGACGGGCTGTGGCGGATGGTGACTCATCCGAACGCGGTGGGGGACTGGACCGCGGCGCTGACCACGCAGCACGGCAATCCGCTCGCGATGGTCGGCATAGCCCTGCTCGTGTTCCCGAAGCTGGCTCTCGGCCTCTCCGGCTTCGAGACCGGTGTCGCGGTGATGCCGCACATCGAGGGCTCGCTGCCGCAACGCATCCGGGGCGCGAAGCAGTTGCTCACCACGGCCGCCGGGATCATGAGTGTCTTCCTGATCGCCAGCAGCATCGTGACCACGGTGTTGATCCCGCAGGACGCCTTCCGGGCCGGCGGGCCGGCGAACGGCCGGGCGTTGGCTTACCTCGCCCACGAGAACCTCGGGAACGTGTTCGGGACGGCGTACGACCTGACCACCATCGCGATCCTCTGGTTCGCCGGCGCCTCGGCCATGGCGGGCCTGCTCAACCTCGTGCCGCGCTACCTGCCGAAGTTCGGCATGGCGCCGTCCTGGGCCCGGGCGGTCCGGCCGCTGGTGCTGGTGTTCACCGGTACGGCGTTCCTGATCACCTGGATCTTCGACGCGAGCGTGGACGCGCAGGGTGGGGCGTACGCGACGGGCGTACTGGTCCTGATCACCTCGGCCGCGACGGCCGTGACCCTCTCCGCCCGCCGGCGGCGGCAGCGCGGCCGCACCGTCGCCTTCGGCGTCATCTCGCTGGTCTTCACCTATACGACCATCGCGAACATCGCCGAGCGGCCGGACGGTGTCAAGATCGCCGGTTGCTTCATCGCGGCGATCCTGGTGGTCTCGCTCCTGTCCCGGATCTACCGCGCGTTCGAACTGCGCGTCACGCACATCGACGCGGACGAGGTCGCGCTCGGGTTCCTGCGCGAGTGCGGTCGCCGGCAGATCCGGCTGGTCGCCAACGAGCCGGACCGGCGTGACGCCCGGGAGTACAGCGACAAGATCACGCAGATCCTCGCGGACAACGACATGGCCGATGACCGGGACGTCGTCTTCGTCGAGGTCACCGTCGCCGACGCGTCCGACTTCGAGACCGAGCTCCATGTCCACGGGGAGGTGCTGCACCACCGCTACCGGGTGCTGAGCATGGCCAGCTCCTCGGTCCCGAGCGCGCTCGCCGCGCTGCTGCTCTGGATCCGCGACACCACCCGCCGGCGGCCGCACATCTACTTCGAGTGGACCGAGGGTAACCCGGTGGCGAACTTCGCCCGGTACCTCATCTTCGGCCAGGGCGAGGTGGCGCCGGTGACCCGGGAGATGCTGCGCCAGGCCGAGCCGGACCGCGGCCGCCGCCCGCACGTGCACGTCGGCTGACTCCCGATCCTCAAAACTCCCCATACCCGGTCGATAAGGCCTCCGTGTGGCGTCGCGGAAAGGGCCGGCAGGGCTCACGGTCGAGTTCTCGGCTCTTCGCCACGTACGCCGTCGTCAGTCTCGTGCCGGTCGCCACGCTCGGCGCCGTACTCCTTCGGGGCCTGCAGGAGGAGGCTGCCCGGCAGGGGCGGGAACAGGGCCGCGCCCAGGCCGCCGTGATCACCGAGATGGCGATCGCCCCGGCCCTCGACGACGCCGACCTGACCACCGGCCTCACCGCCACCCAGCAGACGCGCCTGCAGGATGCGACCGGCCTGGCCATCTACCACGGCTCGGTGCTCCGGTTGCGGCTGCGCAGCTTCACCGGCCAGGTGGTCTTCTCCGACGACGGTTCGACGGTGGGTGGCGTGTCCGTGTCCGACCCCGCGTTCCGCCAGGCGTCGGTGGGGCAGACCACGGTGGCCCTCGTCCGCGACGACGCGGCGGGCGGCCGCCAGATCATCCGGGTGCTGCAGCCGGTGGTGGCGGTCTCGGGCGAGGCGCTCGGGGTACTCGAGTTGTATCTGCCGTACGACGCCATCGCCGCCGGGGTGCGCCACCAGCAACTCGGCACGTACCGGCAACTCGGCGCCGGCCTCGGCGCCCTGTACGTCGTCCTCGGCCTGATCTCCTGGTCGACCACCCGGTCGCTGCACCGCTACGCGGCGCGGCAGGAACACCAGGCGTTGCACGACGCGCTCACCGGCCTGCCGAACCGGGTGGCGTTCCAGGACCGCGCCCGGGCGGCGCTCGAGACCGCGGACCGGGACGGCGCTCGCGTCGCCATCGTGCTGGTCGACCTCGACCGGTTCAAGGATGTGAACGACACGCTCGGTCACCATGCCGGGGATGAGCTGCTTCAGGTGGCGGCGACCCGGCTGCGGAGCGGCCTGCGGCGCGCCGACACCCTCGCGCGCCTGGGGGGTGACGAATTCGCGCTGATCCTGCCCGGCCTCGACGCCGACCAGGTGCGCGAGTTGCTCGGCGGCCTCCGGCGGGAGCTGATCCGCGAGGTGGTCCTCGACGACGTGCCGCTCACCATCGAGGCGAGCTTCGGCGTCGCCGTCTATCCCGAGCACGGCGACGGCGTCGAGGAACTCCTGCAGCGCGCCGACACCGCCATGTACCAGGGAAAGCGGGGCGCCACCGACATCGTCGTCTACGCCGGCGGCGGGGTGTCCCATTCGGCGCAGTGGCTGGGAGTCCGTGCCGAGCTGCGCCACGCGCTGGAGCGCGACGAGCTGGTGCTGCACTACCAACCTAAGGTCCGGCTCGCCGACGGCGAGATCACCGCCGTGGAGGCGCTGGTGCGCTGGCAGCATCCGCAGCGCGGCCTGCTGCCGCCGGGGGAGTTCCTGCCGGCCGTCGAGCGATCCGGGCTCATCGAGCCGCTGACCGCCTGGGTGCTGCGCCGTGCCCTGGCCGACCACGCCGGCTGGACGGCGACCGGCCAGTCCTGGACGGTGTCGGTCAACGTCTCCGCGCGCAACCTGGAGGCGCCCGGATTCGCCGGCTTCGTCGCCGGCCTGCTCGCCGAGCACGGCACCCCCGCGGAGCGACTGCTGCTGGAGGTCACCGAGACCGCGCTCGCCGGGGACGCCGAGACGGCGGCGAGCACGATACGCGCGCTCGCCGGCCACGGCATCCGGATCTCCGTCGACGACTTCGGCATCGGGTACACCAGCATGGCGCAGTTGCGCGGACTGCCGATCAGCGAGATCAAGATCGATCGTGCCTTCGTCCAGGACGTGCTCGACGACCCGCAGAGCCGGGCCATCGTCCGGTCGACGATCACCCTCGCGCACGGGCTGGGCAGCCGCGTCACGGCCGAGGGTGTCGAGTCCTCCGCGGTGAGCGCGTGGCTGGCCGAAGCCGGCTGCGACGAGGCGCAGGGCTATTTCTACTCGCGGCCGATGCCCTGGCCCAGCGTGTCCCTGTCCCGCCCGCACTCCACCGCCGGAGGTTCAGTCCGATGAGAAACATTCTTGTGGCGGCCGGTGCCGCGCTCGCCCTGGCCTTCGCCGGCTGCGGCGGTCAGGGCGGTGACACCGGCACAGCCGGTGTCGGCGCCACCGCGGTCGACGGCTTGCGGTTGGACCAGGGGATCCACGACAAGCTGCCGCAGGCGATCCGGGACCGGGGCAGCATCCGCCTGGTCACCGAGGCCGGATACGCGCCGATGGAGCAGTTCGCCGCGGACGGCCGCACGATCATCGGTTTCGAGCCGGATCTCGCCAACGCGCTCGGGTCGGTGCTGGGAGTCAAGGTCGAGATGATCCACGGCGACTTCACGACCGCACTCGACGAGGTCGTCGCCGGCAAGTACGACGGAGTGCTGGCGTCCATGACGGACACCGTCCAGCGGGAGAAGAAGGTCGACTTCGTCGACTACTTCACCGCCGGCACCTCGATCCTCGTGCAGCGCGGCAACCCCAAGGCCGTGAGCGAGCTGAACGACCTCTGCGGGCAGGTCGTCGCGGTGGAGGGCGGCACGGTCCAGGCCGACCTGCTGCGCCGCACGCAGCGCGGCTGCGGCGAGCCGATCGCCATCCACGAGTTCGAGAGCAGCGCGGACGCGCTGCTCCAGCTGCGTACCGGCCGGGCGGCGGCGGTGCTGAGCGACTTCCCGCCGGCCGTGTACCTCGTCACCGACGAGCGCACCCGCGCCCACTACCAGCTCTCCTCCACCATCCAGTACGAGCCCGGCCTGTTCGGCATCGGCTTCGCCAAGGACGACGCCGGCCTGCGCGACGCCGTCCGGGAGGCCCTCGACCGCCTGATTCGCTCCGGCGCGTACGCCGAGCTGCTGCAGCGGTGGGGCCTGTCCAGCGGCGCCCTGACGAGCTCGTCGATCAATGCCGGCAGCGGGACCGTGACGGGGAGCTGACGCGGCGGTGCGGGTCAGTCCGGGATGTTGCGGCGCCGGAGGCCCGCGACGCCGACGCCGCCCAGCACGGCGGCCACCACGGTCAAAGCGATCAGCGGCGTCGGTGTCACCGCGCCGCCCGGCAGATGCGGGACATGGGTGAACGGCGAGAGGTCGAGCACCCACTGGTCGAGCCGGAGGATCGGGCCGACCAGCAGCACCAGCAGGCAGATCGCCGGTGCGCCCCAGGATGCCAGGGACAGCCGAGGTAGCAGCCCGGTCAGGAACACCGCGATCGCCGCCAGCACCCACACCGCCGGCAGCTGCGCCAGCGTCCCACCGACGATCTCGCCGAGGTTTCCGTCCGGGTAGAGCAGGCCGGACACCAGACCCTCGGCGAGCAGGACGACGGCGGGTCCGAGGAGCGAGAAGACCAGGTGGCTGCCGGCCCACGCGTACCGGGAGACGGCCGTGCCGAGCACCGCCTCGGCGTGCCCGCTCTGCTCCTCGTCGCGCAGCCGCAGTGTGGCCTGCACGGCGTAGCACGCCGCGACCAGCCCGACGATCCCGGCGACGCTGGCGAAGTAACTGTCCACGAGCTGCGTCGTGCCGCCCAGCCGGGCGAACATCTCACCCAGGCCGCTGTTCTCCCCGGCCAGGTCGACGATGCTGCCGGCCACGGCGCCGAAGACGAGCCCGAGCAGCGCGAACCCGACGGTCCAGCCGAGCAGCAACCCGCGGTGCAGCCGCCAGGCGAGGGCGAGCGGTGATCGCAGTCCGGCAGCCGCCGTGGCGCGGCCGAGCCGGGCAGGAAGCAGACCGGCGCCGAGGTCGCGCCGGCCGAGCAGCCACACCGCGGCGGCGGCCGCGGCCAGCGTGGCCAGCACGGTGAGCAGCGCCGGCCACCAGGCGTTCGCCCCGTACGGGAAGATGTGGTGCACCCAGCCGATCGGGGACAGCCACGACAGCCAGGCGAGAGTGCCGTCGCCCAGCGCGGAGATGTCGCCGCCGACCCGCAGCACGTAGGCGACGCCGAGCGCCACGATGGCGATCGACCGGGCGTTGCGGGCGCCGCTGGTGAGCTGCGCCGCGACGCCCCCGATCCCGGCGAAGACCCAGGCGACCAGCGCCATCTCGGCGCCGAACGCGAGCGATCCGCCGACCGGCAGGTCCTGGCCGATCATCGCCAGGAACAGCACGCCGCCCAGGACGAGGCCGGCCGCGCAGGTGGTGATCAGCGCCGCGGCGAGCTGCGCCTGGCGGCCCACCGCCGCCGCGCCGATCAGCTCGCTGCGCCCCGCCTCCTCGTCCGTGCGGGTATGCCGGATGACGGTGAGCAGCGCGAACAGGCCGGCCATCACGGGCAGGAAGCCGGCCCGCCAGGCCACCAGCTCGCCCAGGCTGCTGCCGTGCAGCGGGCCGTAGAGGGCCACGAAGCCGGCGTTGCCGGCGCTGATCCGGGCGTACTGGGCACGTTCCACGGCGGTCGGGAACAGGCTGTCGATCGAGGCGACGTATCCCGCCGGGACGAGGCCGAGGACGACCGCCCAGAGCGGCATGAGGACGCGGTCCCGGCGCAGCATCAGCCGGATGAGGCTTCCGATCCCGGTCATTTGACGTCCTCCCGCTGGTACTGGCGAAGGAACAGCTCCTCCAGCGACGGGGGCTGGCTGACCAGGCTGCGGACTCCGACCTTGACGAGGGTGCGCAGGGCGGCCTCGAGCGCGTCGGCGTCCACGTCGAAGCGCACCCGGCCGTTGTCGGTGCGCAGGTCGTGCACTCCGGCCAGGGTGGCCAGGCCGTCCGGCGGGCCGGTCAGTTCCGCCTGGATCGACGTCCGGGTGAGGTGCCGCATCTCGGCGAGCGTGCCGGTCTCCACCGCGCGCCCGTCCCGGATGATCGTCAGCCGGTCGCAGAGCGCCTCGACCTCGGCCAGGATGTGGCTGGAGAGCAGCACCGTCCGGTCCCCGCGCCGCTTCTCCTGCAGGATCACCTCGCGGAAGGACGCCTCCATCAGCGGGTCGAGGCCGGAGGTGGGCTCGTCCAGGATGAGCAGCTCCACGTCGGAGGCGAGCGCCGCCACCAGGGCGACCTTCTGCCGGTTGCCCTTGGAGTAGGTGCGGCCCTTCTTCCGGGGGTCCAGCTCGAAGCGCTCCAGCAGTTCGGCGCGGCGTCTCGGGTCGAGCCCGCCGCGCAGCCGGCCGAGGAGGTCGATCACCTCACCGCCGGTCAGGCTCGGCCAGAGCGTCACGTCACCGGGCACGTACGCCAGGCGCCGGTGCAGCGCGGTCGCCTCCGTCCACGGGTCGCCGCCGAGCAGCCGGGCGCGCCCGCCGTCGTGGCGCATCAGGCCCAGCAGGATGCGGATCGTGGTGGTCTTGCCGGCCCCGTTGGGGCCGAGAAAGCCGTGCACTTCGCCGGTGTGGACGGTGAGGTCGAGCCCGTCCAGGGCGGTGACCTTACCGAACCGTTTGATCAGTCCCTCGGCATCGATGGCCTCGGTCATGGCTTACTCCTCGGGGGTGACGGACCGCTCGAGCGCCGCGCGCGCCCGCTCGGCTTGGTCGGAGGTGATCAGCGGATGCGAGAAGATCTCGAGGGACGCCAGCAGCACCCGGGTCCACCCGTCCGGCTCGCCCACATCCTCGCCGAGGACGCGGGACAGCTGATCACGCATCGTGTACATCGACATCTTCATGACGGAGAGCACCGCGATGAACGCCCGCGGATCGGTCACCTTCAGCTCGGAGGACTCCAGCCACTGCTCGCCGTACTCCGTCATGCGGTCGAACAGCGCATTGCCGGCCGGTGAGCCGTCCATCATGGAGCGCACCAGGTAGCGCTGCAGGCGGAGGACCTCCGGGCTGATCCGCTCGATGATCATCATCTCGGTGAACCGCCTGCCGATGCCGGTCAGCACGTTCAGTGCGTACTCGTCGCAGGCATCGCGCAGGCCCTCCTTGGAGCCGAAGTGATGGCGCAGGAGCCCGGAGGAGACGCCCGCCTCCAAGGCGATGTCGCGGATCGTGGCGCCGTCGATGCCGCGCTCGGCGAAGAGCCGGATCGCCGCGTCCCGGATGCGGGCTCGAGCGGTCAAATCGGCGCTACTACTCACGTGTGTAGCTTACTACACGCACGTGTAGTACCAAGGGCCCGTCACGCCCGCTCCGGCAGTAGCCGCTCCTCGTGGTCCAGCTCGCGCTCCAGGATCCGCAGGCCCTCGTCGTTCAGATTTCCGGCGTCCCGCCAGCGCAGCAGCTCCTCCCGCTGCGCCGCGATCACCTTGCGCCGCACCATCAGGGCGGCCTCGTACTGCGGCGACGTCGGCACCTCGTCGGAGTCCGCCTTCTCCAGCAGATCCAGCCGCGTGCGGTAGCGGTCCAGCCGCATCTCCAGCTGCCTGCGCATGTTCTCGATCGCCTGGTCCTCGACGTGGTCGTGCCGTTCGTGCTGGATGTCGGCGAGCCGGTCCAGCGCCGCCCGGACCGAGGCGGAGCGCGCCTCGTTGCGCTCGCGGGCCAGGTCGGCCTGGTTCGCGCGCAGGCCGAGCCGGCGCACCAGCGGCTGGAACGTGAGACCCTGGCCGAGCAGGGTGACCAGGACCACCAGGAACGTGCAGAAATGCAGCAGGTCGCGATCCGGAACCCCGGGCGGCAGCGTGAAGATCGCGGCGAGGCTTATCACACCACGGGTGCCGGCCCAGCTCAGGGCGATGACCTCGGTGCGGTCGAGCGCCTTCTCCCGGTTCCAGCCGCCGGGCTCCTCGGCGTCTCCGCCGAGCCGGGTGTGCAGCGAGCGGGGCAGCAGCTGGGTGAGCACCAGCCAGAGCGGGCGAACGAGCAGGGTCACCCCGATCGTCACCGCCACCGCGATCACGATCGTCCTGGTGTCGTACCTGGCGAGCGCGTCCACGACAGTCGGCAGTTGCTGCCCGATGAGCAGGAAGACCAGGCCCTCGAGGAGGAAGTCGATCAACCGCCAGACCGCCATGGTCTGCAGCCGGCTGGCGGCGCCGGCGTACCGCGGCGAGTCGTGCCCGATGATCAGGCCGGCGACGACCACGGCGAGGACGCCCGACACGTGGACCGACTCGGCGAGCAGATATGCGGCGAACGGCGTGGCCAGCGAGATCGCGTTCGCGATGAGCGGGTCGTGCGGCAGGTGCCGCAGGAGGCGCACGAGGAACGCGATCGCCACCCCGGCCACCACACCGCCGGCCGCGACGACGAGGAACGTGCCCGCCGCCGAGGAATAGGAGAACCCGTCGCCCTGGGCGGCGGCGACGGCCACACCGAGGATGGTCAGCGCCGTCGCGTCGTTGAGGAGACCCTCGCCCCGGATCAACGTCATGATCTTGCCGGGCAGCCCGGCCCGGCGCCCCACGGCCAGCGCCGCCACCGGATCGGGCGGTGCCGCCGCCGCGCCCAGCGCCACCCCCGCCGCCAGTGTCGCCCCGCTCACCCAGAGGTCGAAGCCCACTCCGATGAGCAGGGCGGTGGCCAGCACCAGCAGCACCGAAAGGCTGATCACGGTGCGCAGGTGCCGGCGGATGTCGAGCAGCGACGACTCCAGCGCGGCGTTGTACAACAGCGGCGGGATGAGGTACGTCAGGACGAGCTTCGGCTCCAGCTCGATGTTCGGCCCGGGGAGCACGGCGTAGCCGATCCCGACGAGGGTCAGCAGGACGGCGGCCGGCACGGCGCTCCGCTCGGACACCCAGCGGACGGCGACCACCACGGCGACCGCGCACAGGACGAACAGCAGGGTCTGCTCGCTATTCACCAGCTCATTCTTCCCGGACGTTTAGGGCGTACGCGCGCGGGCAAGCGGCTCGCCGTGACCGCGGAGAAGGAGAACGAGTGGGAGGCCGCGGTCGTCGACCTGCTCGACCGGGTGAAGATGTGCCAGCCGGACGAGCTCACCGCGGAGGTCAACGCGGCGGTCCGGCCGCTGGGCCTCGACCTCACCGTCTACCTGGTCGATCTCGAACAGGACCGGCTCTGGGCCGTGCCCGAGGCCGGCCGGCCCACTCCGCCCCCGATCCCGGTGGACGGCTCACTGGCCGGCCGTACCTTCTCCGTGGTCGAGACCGGTCGCGCCCGCAACGATCAGGGCACCTTCCGCATCTGGGTGCCGATGGTCGACGGCAGCGAGCGGCTCGGCGTCGTCGACGTGGTGGCCGCCCGGCCACCGGACGACGAGGCGGCCTTCCGCCGCCGCTGCGAGATGCTGGTCGGCCTGCTCGGGCATCTGGTGACCGTCAAGATGCCGTACGGTGACGCGCTCCGCCGCGCCCGGCGGACCCGCCCGATGGCACCGTCCGGCGAGCTGATCCTCGCCCAGTTGCCGCCGCTGACCTTCAGCTCCCGCCGGATGGCCGTCAGCGCCATCCTCGAACCGTGCTACGACGTGGGCGGCGACGCCTTCGATTACGCGTTGGACGGGCCGGTCGCCCGCCTGGCCGTACTCGACGCCATGGGTCGGGGCCTGCCGGCGGCCCTGACCAGCTGCGCCGCGCTCGCCGCGATCCGCGCCGCTCGCCGCGACGGCCAGGACCTGGGCGCGACGGCCCGGGCGGCCGATCGCGCGGTGGACGGTCAGTTCCCGCAGCTGCGGTTCGTCACCGCGGTGCTGGCCGAGCTGAACCTGCAGACGGGCCTGCTGCGTTATCTCAACGCCGGGCATCCACCGCCGATCGTGCTCCGCAGCGGTCATGCCGTGCGCACGCTGTCCGGTGGACGGCGGCTACCGCTCGGACTGAACGACACCAGTGTCGAAGTCGGCGAGGAGATGCTCGAGCCCGGCGATCGGCTGCTGCTCTACACCGACGGGGTCACCGAGGCCCAGGACGCCGCCGGCGAACGGTTCGGCCTGCGGCGCCTCACCGACCTGGCCGAACGCTGCATGTCCGCGGGGCTGCCGGCACCCGAGACGCTCCGCCGCCTGTCCCACGAGGTCCGTGCGCGCCAGGGTGGGGAACCCAGCGACGACGCGACGCTTCTGCTGCTGGAGTGGTCGGCCGAGGCGGCACGGCGCACCCAACCGTGAGCGACGCCGGCCCGTTCGTCAGGAGGAACCGGCCAGCAAGTCCCAGACGTTTGTGATCTCCAGGACCCGGCGCACGGTCACCTGCGGGTCGCGGACGCGGAACTCCACCGCGCTGCGGTCGGCCGACTGATGCCCGGTGAGCAGCGCACCCACCCCGGAGGAATCGAGGAACGACACCCCGCTCAGGTCCACCTCCACCGTGCCGCCGGGACCGGACCGGGCCACCGCGCCGGTGAGCGCCGTGCTCAGCTCGTCGGCGGTGTCCCGGTCGACCTCACCCGTTGCCCGCACGACCACGATGTCGTCGCTCTGCGAGGTGCTGATCTCCAACTGCATGCCTCATTGTCACGGTGACGGCGGCCGGCCGCGCACCCCGCCGGCCGCCTGCCGGATCAATACCGGTAGTGGTCGGATTTGTATGGTCCGTCCACGTCCACCCCGAGGTACTCGGCCTGCTTCTTGCTGAGGGTGGTCAGCCGGACACCGAGCGCGTCGAGGTGCAGCCGGGCCACCTTTTCGTCCAGGCGCTTCGGCAGCACGTAGACCTGCTTCGCGTACTCGCCCGGCTTGGTCCACAGCTCGATCTGTGCCATGACCTGATTGGTGAACGAGTTCGACATGACGAAGCTCGGGTGGCCGGTAGCGTTACCGAGGTTCATCAGCCGGCCCTCGGAGAGCACGATCACCGAATGCCCGTCCGGGAAGCGCCACTCGTGCACCTGCGGCTTGATCTCGACCTTCTCGATGCCGGGCACGCGGGCCAGGCCGGCCATGTCGATCTCGTCGTCGAAGTGGCCGACGTTGCCCACGATGGCGTTGTGCTTCATCGCGGCGAGGTGGCCGACCGTGATGATGTCGGTGCCGCCGGTGGTGGTGATGAAGATGTCCGCCTGACCGACCACGTCCTCGACACGGACCACCTGCATGCCGTCCATGGCAGCCTGTAGCGCGCAGATCGGGTCGATCTCGGTGACCACGACCCGCGCGCCCTGGCCGCGCAGCGTCTCGGCGGCGCCCTTACCGACGTCACCGTAGCCGCAGACGACCGCGAGCTTGCCGCCCAGCATCACGTCGGTGGCCCGGTTCAGGCCGTCGACCAGCGAGTGCCGGATGCCGTACTTGTTGTCGAACTTGCTCTTGGTGACCGAGTCGTTCACGTTGATCGCCGGGAAGAGCAGCTCGCCCTCCCTGGCGAGCCGGTACAGCCGGGCCACGCCGGTCGTCGTCTCCTCGGTGACGCCGCGCACGTCGGCGGCGATCCGGGTGAACCGCCGCGGGTCACCGGCCAGGCTGGCCCGCAGCGTCTCCAGGATGATCCGGTACTCGTGGTTGTCGTCCTCGGTGGCCTGCGGCACCGCGCCGGCCGCCTCGAACTCGACGCCCTTGTGCACCAGCAGGGTGGCGTCGCCGCCGTCGTCGAGGATCATGTTGGGGCCTTCGCCGTTCCCGAAGTCGAACAGCCGCATGGTGGCCCACCAGTACTCCTCCAGCGTCTCGCCCTTCCAGGCGAAGACCGCGACGCCGGCGGGCGCCTCGGCCGTGCCCCGCGGGCCGACGACGACCGCCGCGGCCGCCTCGTCCTGGGTGGAGAAGATGTTGCAGGACACCCAGCGCACCCGCGCGCCGAGCGCGACGAGCGTCTCGATCAGTACGGCGGTCTGCACGGTCATGTGCAGCGAGCCGGCGATCCGGGCCCCGCGCAGCGGCTGGGACTCGGCGTACTCCGCGCGGATCGCCATCAGGCCGGGCATCTCGTGCTCCGCCAGGCGCAGCTGGTGACGCCCGGCCGCGGCCAGGGACAGGTCGGCGATCGCGAACTCGAGGCCGTCGACGGACTGCAGCTTGTCGCTCATGAAGAGGGCTCCTCCCTCATCAGGAGGCGCCCTTGAGTCAGAAACCCGGGCCGAGCGTGGCGGATCAGTCAGGTCCGTCGCAGCGCCTCTCGACCGGGGCGTCTCCCACCATAGCCCGTCCGGGTCACCCGGGTAACCGGGCTTTCGGCCCGTCGGCGCACCGGAGCCGCGGCCGCGGGCTATACCTGGGACGTGATCCCCCGCCTGCTCCGCAATGTCCGCATCCGGCTCATCCTCGCCCTCGCGGCCGCGACCGCCCTGGTGGTGGCGCTTGCCGGGCTCCTTCTGGCTCAGCGTGTCGACCATCGCGACCGGGCGGCCCTCGACCGGGCCCTGACCGCGCGGGCCGATCAGGTGCAGCAGGTCGCGACGCGATCCGGGGCGTTGCCCACGGATCGGGTGTACACGATCCGACTGATTCAGGCCGGGACGGTCCGCGCCCAGGTGGGCTCGAAGGCGGGGTTCCCGCTGCCGGTGGAGGCCGGATACTCGACCGTCACGGCCGGCGGAAGCGAGTGGCGGTCGTTCGCCCGCGTCCTGGCGACCGGCGTCCAGATGCAGGTGTTGATCAGCCTCGACGACGGCGGTGCGGGGCATACCGCCGATTTCTGGCCGGTGGCCCTGCTGGCGCTGATCGCCGGGCTGCTGGGCGGTGGCGCCGGCTGGCTGCTCGCCGGTCTCGCGCTGCGCCCGCTGGACGACATGCGGGCGTCGCTGGCCGCGCTCGGCGCCGACCTGGAGACGCTGATCAGCGATCCGGACCTGCCGGTGATCCAGCGCCATCTGCTGCTCGCCGCGATGGAGAACGAAGAGCGTCGAATGATCGAACTTCTCGATGCGGCCCGCGATTGACACTGAACGTCACGGGTTCGGGCAGCGCGCGCCGATCGACGAACTGTGCAAACCGGCCGCACCCGTCGCCGTCGCCGCCGTCCTTGGCATCGTTGCCCCGTGCGAGCGTGGTCCACGATGCCAAGATTGACTGTCGGGGATGACGCCTGGGTGTCTGACCTGGGGCGTAGCCATGGCAGTCGCGGACCTTGGCATTTTTGTCCTGGGCCAGTGTGGTCACGATGCCAAGATTGAGTGTCGGGGTGCTGACCTGGGGCGCTAGCCACGGCCGTCGCGGATCTTGGATTCGTCGCCCCGTGCGAGCGTGTCCACGATGTCAAGGTCGGCGGAGGGGTGCCAACGAATGGCCGGGGCTGAGGCGCTCGCATCTCACGATGCCGCTCGGCGAGTCCGGGAATCTTCCGCGGCCTGTCCGGAACCGGTCCGGGCGTTCGTCATCGTGGTAAAGCACCCGACAGGAGATGAGGCAGCGATGAAGTACATGATGTTCGTCTGCAGCGACACCGAGCCCGAGACCGACGAGTCCCAGATTCCCGACATCGAGGTATGGGTCGCGGAGAACGACGCCGCCGGACGCCGGCTCACCGGCAACGTGCTGGCCGAGCCGTCGGCGGCCACCACGGTCCGGGTCCGCGGCGGCGAGGTGCTGCTGACCGACGGCCCGTTCGCCGAGACCAAAGAGGTGATCGTGGGCTTCGATGTCCTCGAGTGCGCCGACCTGGACGAGGCGATCGCGGTGGCAGCGGCCCATCCGATGGCGTACGGCGGCCGGATCGAGCTGCGCCCGTACCGGGATCTGTAGCTCTTGTCCTCCGTCGCCGAGGCGGTCGCCGCCGGCTGGGACTCGTACGGGCGGATCGTCGCCACCCTGATCCGGGTCACCGGCGACTGGACGCTGGCCGAGGACTGTGCCCAGGAGGCGATGGCGGCCGCGCTCGAGCGCTGGCCACGCGACGGAGTGCCGGGGAATCCGGGCGGCTGGTTGCTGACGGTCGCCCGGAACCGGGCCGTGGACGTGCTCCGGCGCGCCGCCGTCGAGAGCCGCAAGCTCCAGGAGGTCGCGATGCTGTGGGATCCGTCGGGGATGGAACCCGCCGAGGAGATCGAGGACGACCGGCTCCGGTTGATCTTCACCTGTTGCCATCCCGCGCTGGCGCTCGAGGCACGGGTCGCGCTGACCCTGCGAACGATCGGGGGAGTGCCGACCGCGGACATCGCGCGGGCGTTCCTGGTCACCGAGTCGGCGATGACCCGGCGGATCACCCGGGCCAAGTCGAAGATCGCGGATGCCCGGATCCCGTACCGGGTGCCTGCCGGGGCGGCCCTCACCGAGCGGCTGCCGGGCGTGCTGGCCGTGCTCTACCTGCTCTTCACCCGGGGGTACGACGCCGACGGCGAGCCGGCGTTCGCGGCCGAGGCGATCCGGCTGGCCCGCCTGCTCGCCCGGCTGATGCCCGACGAGCCGGAGGTCGCCTCGCTGCTGGCGCTGTTCCTGCTGCAGGACTCGCGGCGGCAGGCCCGCCGGGACTCCGCCGGCGACCTGGTCACCCTGGATCGGCAGGACCGGTCCCGGTGGGACCGGGAGCGGATCGCCGAGGGGCTGGAGATACTGATGCGGACGCGGGCCGAGGGACCGTACGCCGTGCAGGCGCGCATCGCGGCCTGCCATGCCACCGCCGCGACGGCGACGGCGACCGACTGGCGGTCGATTGCCCTCTGGTACGACGAGCTGGCCCGGATCCAGCCGACCCCGGTCGTCCAGCTGAACCGGGCGGTGGCACACGGCTACGCGTACGGGCCGGCGGCCGGGTTGACCCGGCTGGCCGAGGCCCGGGCCGGCGGAGCGCTGGACGCCTATCCGGCGGCGATCGCCGCGGAGGCGGATCTGACCGCGCGGGCCGGCGACCGGGTGCGGGCCGCCGAGCTGTTCCGCGCGGCCGCGGCCGCGGCACCGTCCGAGGTGGAGCGCCGCGCGTTGCTGGCCCGGGCCGAGGAGACCGGGGGCTAGCCGCTACGCGGCGGCCAGGCGGTTGGAGTTGTCGAAAGCGCGGGTCGACCAGCGGACCGCGTCCATGTACTGCCCGGCCAGGTCGAACGTGCCGAACTCGCCGTTCTCGTACGCGTCGACCGCGCGCAGCACCTGCCCGAGCCGGCCGCTGCCCTCGGTCAGCGCGGACACGATCTGCGGGGCGAGCGGGAACTGCTCGGCCATGGCGGCCGCGCTGATCGACAGCAGGTTGCCGACGCCGCTGATCACGCCGGCCATGAACGCTGCTTCCGGTACCGCGCCGAACCAGGCGGCCACGTTCTCGCAGAGCCGGGCCCGGGTGAGCACCTCGATCATGTGCTCCTCGGTGGCCCCGCCGACGTCGTCGAGCACCATCAGCGTGGCCCACTGGCGGATGTGCGTGAGACCCACCATGACCACCGCCTGCCGTACCGAGGAGACCCGGTTGGCATGCCCGGCCGCGACGGAGTTGCTGGCTCGCAGCACGCGCAGGGAGAGCGCCGGGTCGGCCGTGATGATCGCGACGATCCGGGGGAGGTCGGGTTCGGCCGCGGTCAGCGCGGCGACGAGTTCGAGCCGGCGCAGGCGCGACGGCGACAGGCTGGCCATGGTGAGCACCTGGGGATGGCTGAGCGCGTACCCCTGGCGCAGCTCCATGCCGTAGCGGTCGGCGACGGCGAGCTGCTCGTCGCCCTCCAGCCGTTCCGCGACGATCTGGATGTTCGGGTACCGCCGGCAGGCGCCTACGATCTCGTCGAGACGCGAGACGTCGCCGTCCAGCAGGTCCAGCTTGACGTACGAGGCCAGGCCGAAGAGCCGCTCGTGGCCGGAACCCCAGACGAAGTCGTCCAGGGCGATCTGGTAACCGGCCTCGCTGAGCGCCGTGATCCCGGCGATCACCTCGTCGTCGATCTCGACGGTCTCGAGGACCTCGAGGACGACCTGGCCGGGGTCGAACGGCAGGGCCAGCTCCCCGGAGAGGAACTCTCGCGTGAGGTTGATGAAGCAGAGCCGGCCGGCGGCCACCTCGGTGATGCCGAACTCGGTGAACGCGTTCACCATCACGGTGCTGGTTGCGTACGTGTCCTGGCGTCCCGCCGCCACCGCGTCCACGCTGCCCCGGAAGAGCAGTTCGTAGGCGACGACGTCACCGTGCACATCGAAGATCGGTTGGCGCCCGACGTGCACGAGCTGGGTGCCGTCCGCAGACGCCGAGGTTTTCACGCAGCAGCTAATCGGCGTGCACCCGAGCGATCTGAGCAATGCGTTCCAGCTCGGCTGCGACGGCCGGCCGATCGCGCCCCGGTTGATAGCCTGGTCGGCGCCCCGAACGACGTCGAAGGTATGGGAAGTAGTCCGTTGAGCCAAACGCTGCTGGTGACCGGTGGTGCCGGATTTGTCGGAAGCGCACTGATCAAGTCGCTGCTGGCCGATTACCCCGCCGCCGCGATCGTGTCGCTGGACAACTACTTCACCGGTGTCGTGGAGAACCACGTCGACGACCCGCGGGTCATCTACATCGACGGTTCGACTGTCGAGATCGCCGAGCTCTGGGCCGGCCGTGGCCTGCCCAGGCCCGAGATCATCTTCCACCTGGGCGAGTACTCCCGGATCGTGCAGTCCTTCGAGGACCACGACCTGACCTGGGAGTTCAATCTCCGGGGCACCAAGGAGGTGGTCAAATTCGCGGCCGCCGGCGGTGCGAAGTTGATCTACGCCGGTTCCAGCTCGAAGTTCGGCAACGACGGACAGGACGAGAACCTCAACCCGTACGCCTGGACCAAGGCGAAGAACATCGAGTACATCGGCAACTTCGCCGAGTGGTACGGCCTCGACTACGCGATCACGTACTTCTACAACGTCTACGGTCCGGGCCAGATCACCAGCGGCAAGTACGCCACGGTGATCGGCATCTTCGAGGACAAGTACCTGCGCGGCGAGCCGCTGCCGGTGGTCTCGCCGGGCACCCAGACCCGGGACTTCACCCACATCGACGACATCGTCCGCGGCATCGTGCTCGTCGCGCAGAAGGGCAGCGGCGACGGCTATCTGCTCGGGGCCGGCCGGGAGTGGGCGATCCTCGACGTGGCGAAGCTGTTCCACACCGAGTACGTCATGGTCCCGCCGCTGCGCGGCGAGCGGGTACGCGGTCACGCCGACACCACGAAGGCGGCCGGCCTCGGCTGGCGGCCGGAGCGGCGGCTCGAGGAGTACGTCGCGGAGTTCCTGGCCGCCCACCCCCGCTGAGCCGGGATGGGCGGCTCGCGGAGTCAGGAGACGTAGACCTTCAGCGTGGGACTGACCCCGGTGGCGTTCAGGGTCGTGCCGGGAGCGATCACCCGGTACGTGTAGGTGCCCGCCGTGTACCAGGTGAAGGTGAAGCCGAAGGTGCCGTCGGTGCGGACCGTCGTCGAGGCCACGGTCGTCCACGCGCCGTTGACGTACCGCTGGCGCTGCACGGGCGTGCCGCTGCGGATCGGCGCGACCTTGCCGTTGAGCCGGATCGTCGTGCCGCGGGTGACGGTGGAGTCATAGAACGCCGCGGAGACGCGCCAGCGGACCAGGGTGCTGACCGAGGTGCTCGCCGAGGCCAGGTAGGTCCAGGAGGCGTACGCGTAGAGCCGGAACGAGCCGTTCCGAGAGGGCGTGTAGCGCAGCGACACCGTACCGGTCGAGGACGCCGTCCCGGTCGCGACCGTGGTCCAGGTGGTGGAACCGGTCGGCTGCCACTGCAGCACGACCTTCTGGCCCGCGGCCGCGGCGCCGGTGGACGTGGTGACCTTGCCGGTCACGGTCGCCGCGGTGCCGTATGTGACGGCCGACGGCGCGCTGATCGAGATCTTCGTGGTGCGCTGGATCGCGTACGACCGCAGGGCCGGCCACTGCCGGGTGTCCTCCGCGCCCACCGCCCAGAAGGCCAGACCCTGAACGCCGTACTTGGGGATCAGCGTCATCTTCGCCTGGGTGGAATAGGTGTCGTTGTACCAGACGACGTGCTTGACGCCGGTAGCCGTGGTGTAGGTGAACCAGGGTGCCGCGTCGGTGCCGGACCACTGCCGGACCGCGCCGTACTGCGCCCGCAGTGCCTCGGCGGCGGTGTAGGTCACCGAGGTCGCGGTGCCGTACCCGTCCGGCTGTGTCGCGTCGACCGGCCAGTCGTAGCCGTACAGCGGGACGCCGATCTCGATCTTGCTGCGGGTCACCGCGGTCACCGCGTACGTCAGCACCGCGTTCACCCAGGTCAGCGGCGCGACCGCCCCGGCCGTCCCGTTCCGCCAGTGGTAGTCGTACGTCATGATCCGGAAACGGTCGACCGACGGGCCGAGCCCCGCGTAGTCGAACACCGCCCAGCCCGAGGTGGCCGAGGTCTGCGGCCCCACGGCGATGGACAGCAGCTTGCCGCGCGCGTCGAGCGCCGCACCCAGTTCGCGGATGAATGTGACGAACCCGGTGCGGACCTTCGCCTTGTCGGTCGCGGTGCCGGTGTTCATCGTCTCGTAGTCGAGGTCGATGCCGTCGTACGCGTTCACCGTCACGAGGTTGACGAGCGTCGTCACGTGCGCCGCGCGTTGCGTGGCGTCGCCCAGCAGCGCCGCCATGGCCGCGGCGTTGAGGGTCTCCGTGACGGTAGGCACAACCTTGATGCCATTGGCGCGCAGTGCGTCGACGACGGAGCTGTCAGTTACGCCGGCGGCGTTGGCGTGCTTCGCGATGGTCGTCGCGCCGGTCGCCTGGTACCAGAACGGCGAAGCGACGCTCCACAGGTCCGCGTTGGCGGTGACCGAGTTCAGCGAGGCGGGCATGCTGTAATACGGGAGCCAGCCGTTCACGATGCGGCGCGGCGGGGTGTCGGCGCTGGCCGACCCCACGGCCACCAGGCCGGTGATCGCCAGCGATACCGCGGCGACGCCGGCGACGGCGGCACGGACGATTCTGCGGTTCATGGCCGCCGATGCTAGGTGCTGGTGGGAACCCCGTGTGACCTGATGCCGACTCCTGGCATACCTCAGGCCACCTACCATGGAAATCGATCCGTTCCGGCGATTTACGATTCGTCGTTCGAACGAGAACCGCTCGTCCGAACGGACGGCTCAGCGGGCCTATGGGGCGACTGTCACGGCGAAAGCGGCGGTGTTGTCGGCCGGATAGACATCCGTGATCTCGGTAAGCCAGCTCGCGGTCACCGTCACGGACCCGGAACCGATCGTACCGGCGGGAGTATCGGCGGGCGCGGACAGCAGCAGATCGAATGTGCGGACCTCGCCCTCCATGAACTTTCCACCGGGTACCGCGCAGTACGACCCCATGCAGACATCCGACGGATCCAGGTCGTCGAGGTGGACGGCGGCGGGCAGGTCGAGCTGGGCGGACAGCTCGAAGTGGGGCGCATCGTCACCGTGACGCACGGTCACCGAGGTCCGGCCGGCGAACGTGCCGTCCGTCTGCCGGGTCAGCGTCGCGTCGCCGGTCACGACCGAGATGTCGGATCGGGTGTCCTGAACGTACGGCTGGGGCTGGTCGAGCGAACCCGACGTCGAGCGGAAGAGAGTCCCGAACGGCGCCGAACCGGAAACGGTCGCATCCGACCCGCTCTGCACCGTCAGCACGCTGTCCGGAGCCGTCATCGCGTAGCTCTGCGGTGTGGTCAGCACCTGGAAGTCGAGCGCGAAGCGGTGCTGCCGGCCCGGGAGCAGATCGCCGCCGGGCACTCCGCACCACATCATGCGCCGGCCTGCCGCGTCCGTACCGTCCCACCCGCACACGTCGGAAGGCTGGATGCCGATGAAGGATCCGGCGACGGGCTCGGTGAACCACAGGTTGAAGTACGTAGGCCGGCTCCCGCGGTATTCCAAGGCGAAGGCCAGCGTGCCTCGATAGCCGCGGTCGCCGGGATCGAGGATCAACCGGTCCACTGTCACGGTGACCGAGCTTGCGCCGCTCGGTGCGGCGGCCCGGGCGGGCGCGGCGCCGAGTGCAGCGATCATGACGGTGATACCGGCCAGCATGGTCCGGCCGATTCGGGCGCGCACAGACATCAAGACCCCCGTGATCCATGGATCCGGCGTTACCTCGCCGGACTAGGCGCGAGTCTACAGTGAAGGGCGTCACGCTATTGACTCTAATCAATTCTCCCAATTCGTACTATTCACCTGGCGGAACCGGTGTGGGTGGGTTGCCGTCTCACTCCCACCGACGACGTTGGAGGAGCCATGGCCTGCCGGGCAGCAGCATGGATGGTCGGGCTGGCGCTGGCCGCAGGCGGCTGCGCCGGTACGGCCCCGGGCGACATCGGTGCGGCGGGACCGCGGCGCTCCGGCGGGGAGCTGGCGCTGCACCCGCGCTGGGAGTCGTGCGCCGCGGCGGCCCCCGGGGTGGATGACGGGTTCGGCGACAGTCAGGATGCGCTCGCGCTACCCGCTCTCGACGACCGGTTCCAGCCGGTGGCCGCGGTGGCCTGCCGCGCCGTGCCGCAGCAGCGCCCCAGCGGCGGCTCGGACCTGGTCGCGGTGGAGGAGCGGGCGGACGACGTGACCGCCCTGGTGGCGGCCCTGCGACTGCCGGACGAGGAGCCGACGGCGGGCGCCTGCACGCTGGAATTGCCGGCCGTTCCCTGGCTGGCCCTGCTGGACGCCGAGGGTCGATGGGTACGCCCGGGCGTGCCGGTCGACTCCTGCCACAAGCCTCGACAGGAGTTCCGGATCGCGTACGAGCGGCTGCGGACGAAGCGGATCTCGACGCGCGTGCTCCACGAGATCGACTCGGACGAGGCGGTGGCCAGCGGTTGCAGCCAGCAGTGGGCGGACATGGTGTGGGTGGAGGGCCGGATGCCCGGTAGCCGGGACGCCACCCCCGGCCCGCTGCCCGCCGACGACGCCCCGGTGCGTGTCTGCGTCTATCGGGTTCCGGCCGGCGAGCAGGGCGGCGGGAAGCCCGCCGGCGACTTCCAGTCGGGCGGCGAGCTGTCGGCCGACCGGTGGGCGGCGATCAAGCGGGAGCTGGCCACGGCCGGTCCGGCCGGCGCATGCCGTACGCCGGCCGACCGCTTCGCCGTGCTGCACCTGCCCGCCGGCCTGATCTATGTGGAAGCCGACGGCTGCCGGCGGGTGCTGATCGAGGGCATCTCCGGCCCGGGCACACTGCTGCAGGGTACGGCGAAGCTGGCGTCCCTCACCTTCGACCGGTGAGACGAGCCCGCGCTCCGCTCGACGAGCATCGAAGCTTCGGCGGGCTTACGCTGATCTCCCGGCCCCGGTGACGGAGGTTCCGTACCGGTACGCATGCACGTCCGGCCGGGTCCACATCGTACTCAGAGCCCATCCTCTACCCGCCTCGCGCACGGCCGGCGGCGCCGGCCATCGACGCAACCGCCGAGGCCCGCGATCCTTCGCGGACAGGTCCGCCGTGCCCGAAGCACTTGTGGAACGACGGACCCGTACACCTCCGAAGGAGACACGATGAGATCGCGGACGTTGATCGTCGCGGTGGCGGCTTTGACTCTCGGCGCCACGGCGGCATGCGGTGACAGCGGTGGCGGCTCCAGCAACTCGGACGCCGCACAGGCCCGGGGGCCCATCAACATCTGGTACTCGAACAACGCTCAAGAGGTCGCCTGGGGCAAGCAGGCGGTGGCGGCGTGGAACGCCGCCCACCCCGACGAGAAGGTCACCGGCCAGGAGATTCCGGCGGGCAAGACCTCCGAGGCGGTCATCTCGGCGGCCATCACGGCCGGTAACGAGCCCTGCCTGATCTACAACACGGCACCCGCGGCGGTGCCGAACTTCCAGGCCCAGGGCGGTCTGGTGCCGCTGGACGACTTCTCCGACGCGAAGGACTACATCCAGCAGCGCTCCGGGTCCACGGCGGACCAGTACAAGTCGCCGGACGGGAAGTTCTACCAGATGCCGTGGAAGTCCAACCCGGTGATGCTCTTCTACAACAAGAAGGCGTTCACCAAGGCCGGCATCCCGACGGACAACCCGCCGCTGGGGTCCTATGCCGACTTCCTGGCCACCGCGCAGAAGGTGGTCAGCGCGAAGGGCGCCAAGTACGCGATCTACCCGGCCCCGTCCAGCGAGTTCTTCCAGTCCTGGTTCGACTTCTACCCGATGTACGCGGCGGCCGGCGACGGCAAGCCGCTGGTGGCCGACAAGAAGGCCACGTTCGACAACGACACCGGCTACGCCGTCGCGAACTTCTGGAAGCAGCTGTACGACGCCAAGCTGGCCGGCAAGGAGACCTACAACGGCGACTCGTTCGCCGACGGCCTCGCCGCGATGGCCAGCGTCGGCCCGTGGGCCGTCGCCGCGTACAAGGGCAAGGTGGACTGGGGTGTCGTACCGGTGCCGACCCCGAACGGCGGCAGCAGCCCGACCACCCCGACGTTCAGCGACGCCAAGAACGTCGCGATGTACGCCTCCTGCAAGAGCCGCGGTACGGCCTGGGACTTCCTGAAGTTCTCCACCAGCAAGGAGCAGGACGGCAAGCTGCTGGAGCTGACCGGGCAGATGCCGCTGCGGCAGAACCTGGAGCAGGAGTACACCTCTTACTTCACCAAGAACCCGCAGTACAAGACGTTCGCGGCGGCCGCGGCGCACGTCGTGGAGGTCCCCAACGTGCCGAATTCCGTGGAGGTGTGGCAGACCTTCCGGGACGCGTGGTCGAACTCCGTCATCTTCGGCAAGCAGGACCCGAAGACGGCGCTCAGCGGTGCCGCGTCGAAGATCAATGACCTCGTGAAGTGACCCGACGACCATGACGACCGTCGTGTCGCACCGTCCCCCGGCGGTGGCCCGACGCGGGCTGGCGAGCCGTGTCCTGGGCCGCCAGCCCGAGGGGATCTTGTTGAGCCTGCCATACGCGGTGTTCATAGTCGCCCTCTACGCGTACCCGCTGGGCCTGGCCGTGTGGATGTCGTTCCACAAGTACATCTTCACCGCCCCTGGCGTATCCGTGCCGCGCCCCTGGGTGGGGCTGGACAACTACGAGAACGTCCTGGGCGACCCGGCCCTGCGTCAAGCCTTCGTCAACATCGGCATATTCCTGATCATCAACGTACCGCTGACGGTGGCGTTGTCCCTGCTGCTGGCCACCGCGCTGAATGCCGCGATCCCGTTCCGGACGTTCTTCCGGACCAGCTATTTCGTGCCGTACGTGACGGCCAGCGTCGCCGTCGTGGGCGTGTGGCTGTTCCTGTTCTACTCGGACGGCCTCATCAACAAGGTGCTCGGCCCGCTCGCGCCGGATCCGTCGTGGCTGATCAACGAACGCCTGGCGATGCCGTCGATCGCCGTCTACGTGACCTGGAAGCAGCTCGGGTTCTTCATCCTGCTCTACCTCGCCGCGCTGCAGAACGTCTCGAAGGAGCTGTACGAGGCCGCGGCCGTGGACGGTGCCTCCCGCTGGCGCAGCTTCTGGGCGGTCACCGTGCCCGGGGTGCGCCCGGCGACCACCCTGGTGCTGCTGCTGGCGATCATCACCGGCGCGAACCTGTTCACCGAGCCGTACCTGCTGACCAACGGTGGAGGACCGAACGGCAGGTCGGCGACGCCGGTGCTGCTGATGTACCAGCGGGGCATCGAGCAGGGCCACCCGGACGTGGCCGCCGCGATCGGCGTGCTGCTGGTCATCGGGGTGCTGATCATCGCCGGCGTGCAGCGGTTCGTGGAGAGGGGGAGGGACTGACATGGCCGACACCCTGCCCGCCACCACCCCGACCGACCGTGTCCCGATCGGCGTCACGCAGGCCCGGCCGCCCCGGCGAGCCCGCCTGTGGTGGCGCATCGTCGTGCTGGCGATCGGCGCCGTCGCCTTCCTGTTCCCGTTCTATTACATGATCATCGGCTCGCTGCAGGAGCGGACCGACACCTCGCTGAAGGGCGCGCTGCCCCTCCCGGGCAACCTGGGCCTGCACAACTACAGCCAGATCAACGCGGCGATCAACCTGGGCCAGACGCTGCTGAACTCGATCATCTTCACCGCCGGCGTGGTGCTCGGGACCGTCGTGTTCGGGATCCTGGCCGGCTACGCCCTGGCTCAGTTGCAGTTCCGGGGCCGTGGGCTGCTCTTCGCCGCCATGCTGCTGATCCAGGTGGTGCCGTTCCAACTGCTCATGATCCCGTTGTACGTGCAGATCGTCCGCGCCTACGGGCTGGCCGACTCGTACCTCGGAATGATCCTCCCGTACCTGATCAATTCGGTGGCGGTCTTCGTTTTCCGCCAGTACTTCCTTCAGCTGCCGCCGGACCTGTTCAACTCGGCCCGCATCGACGGTGCGAGCGAGCTGCGCATCCTGTGGAGCGTCGCGCTACCCCTGGTGCGGCCGGCCGTGCTGACCGCGACGCTGCTGACCTTCATCGGGCCGTGGAACGAGTTCCTCTGGCCGTTCCTGGTCACCAAGGACCACGCCAAGCAGCCGCTGGCGGTGGCCCTGGCCAACTACATCAGCACCGTCGCCGCCACCGCCACCAACCCGTACGGAGCGATCCTGGCCGGTGCCTGCGTGCTGGCCGCTCCGGCGATCGCCCTGTTCATCGCGTTCCAGCGGCACTTCGTATCCACCGATCTCAGCTCCGGCGTCAAGGGCTGACGCCACCCGGCCGCCGGACTCCATCCACCCCCGAGGAGAACTCCATGCGACAGCCCCGCATCGTCGCGGCGCTCGCCGGTCTCGTGCTGGCCACGGCGCTGACCGCGCCCATGGCCACCGCGAGCGCCGCGCCACCGGCCCCCACGCCGACGACGCTGACCAACCTCGCGCACCTGGACTTCCTGACCACCGAGGTGACCCCGCCGCCGGCCGCCGGGCACACCACCTACCGGCTGGACGTCGAGCCGGCCGTCGGCGTGCTCTGGGTCTACGCCGAGCACCAGACCGCCGGCGGCTTCCGGCGGGTCGGCGGCGGCGCGTACGACCCGGCCACGAACACATACGGCCAGGGCGCCTACGACGCCGACGACATCTCCCGCGCCGCCGTGGCGTACCTGCGGCACTGGCGCCAGTACGGCGACGCGCACAGCCGCGAGCAGGCCTACCAGTTGCTGCGTGGGCTCACCTTCCTGCAGACCGCCAGCGGTGCCAACGCCGGCAACGTGGTGCTGTGGATGCAGCCGGACGGCACGCTCAACCTCACCCCCACCCCGCCGGACAACCCGAACCCGTCGGATTCCGGCGCCTCCTACTGGCTCGCCCGCACCATCTGGGCGCTGGGGGAGGGCTACGCCGCGTTCCGCGACGCCGACCGGTCCTTCGCGGCGTTCCTCGCCCAGCGGATGGACCTGGCGGTGGCGGCGCTCAACCGTCAGGTGCTCGTCCGGTACGGGACCTACCAGGTCGTCGACGGCCTGCGGATGCCCGCCTGGCTCATCGTCGACGGTGCCGACGCCAGCTCGGAGGCGGTGCTCGGGCTCTCCGCGTACGTGCGTGCCGGCGGCGGCCGCGCCGCCGCCACCGCCCTCGAACAGCTGGCCCGGGGCATCGCCGCGATGGCCGGCGGGGACGCCGACACCTGGCCGTACGGGGCGATCCTGCCCTGGGCGCTGTCCCGGTCGGTGTGGCACGCCTGGGGTGCCCAGATGCCCTCGGCGCTGGCCGCGGCGGCGACGACGCTGCACGCCCGCAGCCTGCTGAAGCCCGCGGTGTCGGACGCGGCCGTCTTCACCCCGCACCTGCTCACCGCGACCGGCCCGGTCAACGGCTGGCTGCCCGCGCCCATCGACCTCACTCAGATCGCCTACGGCGCCGACGCCCGGGTGCAGGGTCTGCTGGCGGTCTCCGGGGCGACCGGATCGTCCGGACTTCGCCAGCTTTCCGGCGTGGCCGCCGGCTGGTATTTCGGCCAGAACTGGGCCCGGGTGCCCATGTACGACCCGGCCACCGGCGTCACGTACGACGGGGTCAACGGCGCAGGCAACGTCAACCTCAACTCCGGCGCCGAGTCCACCATCCACGGCCTGCTCAGCATGATGGCGCTGGACGCCAACCCGGACGTGGCGCTGATCGCCCGGCTGAGCGGTCCGGTGGTCCGCCGCGACGCCCAGCGCACCGTCGAGGCCGAGGCGGGCCGGCTGGCCGGACCGTCCACCGTGATCACTCCCGACTCGGCCTGGACCGGGGAGTCGCAGTGGAGCGGCGGTAAGTATGTGCGGATGTCCGCCGGCGGTTCGGTGTCCTGGACGCTGTCGGCCGCCGGGCAGCCGCGCCTGATCCAGGCGGTGCTCAACCGGGTGCCGGGGCCGGCCGGCGTGGGTCTGTTCAGCACGTCCGGCCGCGGTCTGGGCGCCGTCCGCTACGGCGGCGGCGGAAAGCAGGGCGTCTCGGCGGCACCCGGCGCGCTGCTGCCGATCACCGTGCCCGGGTACCTGCCCGGTACGGCGACCGCGCTGTCCACGACCACCCTGGGCGGCCCCGGGCAGCTGGACGCACTGTTCGTGACGCCGCTGGTCGCCACGCTCACCATGCGCGGTGACGGCCACGGGTCGGCGTTGCTGAACAGCGTCGCTCGTACTCCGCGCCAGGCCACGGTGGCGGTTCCCGGCACCGGCCTGACGGTCGCGACGAGTTACGACCGATGGGGCCGGCCGGCCGGCGTGGCCTCCGGCACGGACAGCGTGACGGTGACGGTGCCGCCGGGCGGGTTCGCGATCGCCCTGCGGTGACGTCCACCCGTACGCGGGGCTCCGGTCCTCCTTCCCGGACCGGAGCCCCGCCTTCCGCGCATCGAGGCAAGAATTCAGCAGATGTTGATTTCTGGTTTCCCCGCGGCTTACCTTTGATTCATGTCGATGACCGCTTCAGACGTCCGGCCGGACGCAGCAGTCCCACTTGTCCGTCCGCTCGCCGGTCTTGACTCCGGCGCGCTCTCCACGGTCGGCGGTAAGGCGGCGAACCTGGGTGAGTTGCTCGGCGATGGTCTGCCGGTACCGGACGGTTTCGTGGTCACGACGGAGGCGTACCGCCGGGTGGCGGGTGGCCTGGCGGCCGGCCTTGCCGGGACCGACGACCTGGAACTGGCGGGCAAGGCCCGCGCCACCCTGCTGGCCGCCGCGGTGCCGGCCGATCTCGCCACGGCGATCCGAGAGGCGTACCGGTCGCTCGGCGATGACGTCGCGGTCGCGGTGCGGTCCTCGGCCACCGCCGAGGACCTTCCGTACGCCAGCTTCGCCGGCCAGCAGGACACCTACCTGCACATCATCGGCGCGGACCGGGTCGTCGACGCCGTACGCCGGTGCTGGGCGTCACTGTGGACGGATCGCGCCGTCGCGTATCGGACCGCGAACGGCATCGCCCACGATCAGGTCCAGCTCGCCGTGGTCGTCCAGCGGATGGTGCAGGCCGCCGTCGCCGGCGTGCTGTTCACCGCGAATCCGGTGACCGGACGGCGCCGGGAGGCCGTGATCGACGCGAGCCCCGGCCTCGGCGAGTCGGTGGTCTCCGGCTCGGTCAACCCGGACCGGTTCACCGTGGACACCCGGAGCGGCGAGATTCTGCATCGCCGGCTCGGTGACAAGCGCCGCCTGGTCCGGGCCGTGCCGGGTGGTGGGACCGAAAGCGTCGACCTGCCGGACGGTTCGACGGCCGCCTGCCTGTCCGACGACCAGATCACCCGGCTCGCCGCCGTCGGGGCACGGGTGGAGGAACACTTCGGCCGCCCCCAGGACATCGAGTGGGCGATCGACGCCGAGGGGACGTTGTGGCTGACGCAGGCGAGGCCGATCACCACACTGTTCCCACTGCCCGCGGGGGCGCCCCGCGACCCCGGCGAGCTCCGGGCGTACTTCAGCGCCAACGTCGCGCAGGGGATGTTCCGCCCGTTCACGCCGATGGGCCGGGCGGCGTTCCGGTTGATCGGGGCGGGTTTCGCCCAGCTGCTCGGCCGGCCGGTGGCGGACCGGTGGGCCGGGCCGCCGGTGCTGCACGAGGCCGCCGGACGGCTGTTCGTGGACATCACCGAAGCGATCCGCAGCACCGTCGGCCGCGAGGTGCTGCCCCGGATTCTGGACGTGATGGAGGCTCGGTCCGCGGTGATGGTGCGGGTTTTGTTCGACGACCCGCGCATGTCGGTCCGGCACGGCCGAGGGCCGGCGGTCCGGGTGATCGGCCCCGCGGCGGTGAGATTCGGCGTGCCGCGCCAGGTCGCGCGGGCCTACCTGCGTCCGGCCGCGGTCCGGCGGTACGTCGCGGACCTGGAGAAACAGCTCATGGCTGGGCTCGACCTGCCGGCCGGCGCGACCCCGGAGCAGCACCTGCGGCAGGCGGAGCTGATTCTCTTCGAGCGCATGCCCCGGGTCATCCCGTCGATCCTGCCGACCCTGATCGCCGCGATGAGCACCTACGTGTTCGCCGGCAAGCTGCAGCCCGACGCCGACCCGCGGCTGCGGCAGGCGGTCCTGCGCTCGATGCCGCACAACGTGACGACGGAGATGGATCTTCGCTTGTGGGACCTCGCGAGCGCCATCCGCGCCGACAGCGAGGCGGCCGGCGAACTGCTGGGCACGCCGGTCGATGAACTGGCGGCGCGCTATCACGCCGGCACGCTGGCCGGCACGACCCAGCGCGGTCTGGCGGAGTTCCTGCGGGCGTACGGCCACCGGGCGGTGGCCGAGATCGATCTCGGCATGCCGCGGTGGTCGGAGGATCCCCGGCACATCATCGGTGTGCTAGCGAACTACCTGCGCCTGGCCGACCAGCGGCTGGCGCCGGACGTCCAGTTCGCCCGCGGCGCCGACGATGCACAGCGCGCCGTCACCGAGTTGACCGGCCAGGCCCGCCGGCACGGACGGATCCGCGGCGCGCTGGTCGGCTTCGGCCTGCGGCGCTCCCGCGAGCTCATCGGGCTCCGCGAGTCGCCGAAGTTCTTGCTGGTCACCGCGTTGAGTGCGGCCCGCGAGCACCTCAAGGTCGTGGGTCGGGCGCTGGCCGACCGGGGCGCCCTGGCCGCGGCCGACGACGTGTTCTTCCTGGACTTCACGGAGGCGGAAGCGGCGCTCGCCGGGCAGGACCTGCGCGGCGTCGTCGCCGACCGGCGCACCGAGTACGAGCGCGAGGTGCGCCGGCGGATCGTGCCGCGGGTGCTGCTGTCGGACGGCACGGAACCCGATACCGGCCCGACCACGCGGGCGGACCTTCCGCCGGGTGCGCTGACCGGTACGCCGGCCTCCACCGGCACGGTCACCGGCCTCGCCCGGGTCGTCCTCGAGCCCACCGGTGCCTACCTCGAGCCCGGCGAGATCCTGGTGGCGCCCTCCACCGACCCGGGCTGGACACCGCTGTTCCTCACCGCCGGCGGATTGGTGATGGAAATGGGCGGCGCCAACTCGCACGGCGCGATGGTGGCCCGGGAGTACGGCATACCCGCCGTCGTCGGCGTACCGGACGGCACCACCAAGATCACTACCGGGGACACGGTCGTCGTCGACGGCGCCGCGGGCACGGTGCTCATCCGCTCGTCCTGAGCGCGGGGCCGGAAGCCCGTACGGTGATCGGGTGAGCTCCTCCCGCTTCCCCCGCCACGTCTACGAGGTCGGCGACGAACCCGACCCCCGGTTCACCCTGGCCAACGAGCGGACCTTCCTCGCCTGGATCCGTACCGCGCTCGCCCTGGTCGCCGCCGGCATCGCCCTGGAAGCGCTCGCCCTGCCGATCCAGCCCGACCTGCGGCGCACCGCCGCCCTCATCCTGCTCGTCCTCGGCCTGGTCGTGCCCGTGCTCGCCTGGCTCACCTGGGCCGCCGTCGAACGGGCGCTGCGCCGAGGCGCGCCGCTTCCCGGATCCAGAGTCGCCCTCCCCGTGGTCATCGGCGTCTCCGGCACCGCCGGCCTGCTCGTCCTCGGGGTGGTGACGCATTGACCGACAGGGTCCTGTTCGATCCCGGCCTGCAGCCCGAACGCACCGCGCTCGCCTGGCGGCGCACCGCGCTGACCATCGCCGTCGGCGCGGTCGTCTCGTTCCGGCTGTTGCCGCCGGTCCTCGGCCTCTGGTCCATCGGCGTCGGCGTCGCCGGACTGCTGCTGTCCGCCGCGACCTGGATCCTGGCCGGTCGCCGCGTCCGCCGCGTGCAGCAGGCACTGCTGAGCTCGTCTCGCCCGCTGCCCGGTGGCGGCCTACCCTTGCTCCTCACGATCATCGTGACCAGCTGCGCCGCACTCGGCCTGATCTACATCGCCCTCCGAAAGGACCTGCCATGAGTATCAGTTCGGATCCGACGTCCCTGCTGAGCCGGCTGACGGTCGAGGAGAAGGCCGCGCTGTGCCTGGGGTCGGACTTCTGGCGCACCGCTCCGGTATCACGGCTCGGGATACCGGCGATCATGGTCTCCGACGGCCCGCACGGCCTGCGCCGCCAGCCGGACGAGGGCGACCACGTCGGGATCGGCGGAAGCGTGCCGGCGACGTGCTTCCCGACGGCCGCCGCGTTGGGCTCCTCGTGGGACCCGGAGCTGGCGCGCCGGGTCGGTGAGGCGCTCGGCCGGGAGTGCCGGGAGCAGGGCGTGGCGGTGCTGCTCGGCCCCGGGATCAACATCAAGCGGTCGCCGCTGTGCGGGCGCAACTTCGAGTACTTCTCGGAGGACCCGCTGATCGCCGGCGTCCTGGGTGCGGCGATGGTCGTCGGGGTGCAGAGCCATGGTGTCGGGACCAGCGTGAAGCACTACGCCGTGAACAATCAGGAGACCGATCGGCTGCGGGTGTCCGCGGACGTCGACGAGCGGACGCTGCGGGAGATCTACCTGCCCGGGTTCGAGCGGGTGGTCACGCAGGGCCGCCCGTGGACGGTCATGTGCGCGTACAACAAGATCAACGGCACGTACGCCTCCGAGCACCACTGGCTGCTCACCGAGGTGCTGCGCGACGAGTGGGGTTTCGACGGCCTGGTGATGTCCGACTGGGGCGCGGTGCACGACCGGGTCGCCGCGCTGGCGGCCGGGCTCGACCTGGAGATGCCGCCCAACCTCGGAGTGAGCGACGCAGCCCTGGTCGCCGCGGTGCGGGACGGCCGGCTCGACGAGAGCGTGCTCGACACCGGGGTGCGCCGGGTCCTCGACCTGGTCGCCCGCGCCCAGGCGGGAAGCGGGCCGGCCGACCCGGTCGACGTGGACGGCCACCACGCGCTGGCCCGGGAGGTCGCCCGGGAGTGCGCCGTGCTGCTGAAGAACGACGACGGCGTGCTGCCGCTGCAGCCGGCCGCGGGCGAGACCGTCGCGGTGATCGGCGAGTTCGCCCGGACGCCGCGCTACCAGGGCGCCGGCAGCTCGCAGGTCAATCCGACCCAGGTCGACGTGCCGCTGGACGAGCTGCGCGCCGGAGTCCCCGACGGCGTAGAGGTGCCCTTCGCCGCCGGATTCGGCGTGGACGACGACGGGCGGGACGAGGAACTCGCCGGCGAGGCGGTCGAGCTCGCCCGCGGCGCGACGTCGGTGGTGCTGTTCCTCGGCCTGCCCGCCGCGGACGAGTCCGAGGGGTTCGACCGCGCGCACATGGACCTTCCGGTCGCGCAGACCGCACTCGTCGCCCGGATCGCCGAGGTCAATCCCCGGGTGGTCGTCGTGCTCGCGAACGGCTCCGCCGTACGCCTGGACGGCTGGCAGCAGCACGCCGCCGCGGTGCTCGAGTGCTGGTTGGGTGGCCAGGCCGGCGGCGGAGCGGTCGCCGACCTGCTGCTCGGCGTCGCGAGCCCGAGTGGCCGGCTGGCCGAGACGCTGCCGCTGCGGCTGGAGGACAACACCTCCTACCTGAACTTCCCCGGTGAGGCCGGGCACGTCAGGTACGGCGAAGGAGTCTTCGTCGGCTACCGCGGGTACGACGCCGTCGGCCGCGAGGTGAGCTATCCCTTCGGGCACGGGTTGTCCTACACCACATTCCAGTACGAGGACCTCGACGCGAGCGTGTCGGGCAGCGCCGAGGCCGGCGACCTCGCCGTGGACGTCACCGTGGCGGTGACCAACACCGGGCAGCGTCGCGGCAAGGAGGTCGTGCAGCTCTACGTCGGCGATCCGGAGGCGGCGGTCGCGCGCCCCGTACGTGAACTCAAGGGCTTCCAGAAGCTCGACCTCGCCCCGGGGGAAAGCGGCACCGCCACGTTCCGGCTCGATGCCCGCGACCTGTCCTACTGGTCACCCGTCCACGGTGGCTGGCAGCTGGAGCCCGGCCAGTTCGACCTCGCCGTCGGCGCGTCCTCCCGCGATCTCCGGCTCACCATGAGCATCGAGGTGAGCGCCCCGCCGGTCCGGCTGCCGTTGGACGGGATGTCGACCCTGGAGGAGTGGCTGGCCGACCCCGAGGGCGGGCCGGCGCTGCGGGCTGCGGTCGGCACGGATTCGGACGGCCGACCGGCGGGGATCCTGGGCAGCGAGGAGATGATCAAGGTGATCGGCAACTTCCCGATCAGCAGTCTGGCCGCCTTCGCCGGGCTGGGCATCACGCACCAGATGGTCGAGTCACTCGTCGCGGGGCGCGAGTCCCGCTCCTGACGACCCGCCACCATCGACCCATCATTTTCGACGTTGCGAGGTAAGCCCTTGTCCTCGATCGCAGAGCTGACCGAATGTGTTCGGGCCTTCGCGGAGGAACGCGACTGGCAACAATTCCACACACCGAAGAACCTGGCCATGGCGCTGGCCGGTGAGGTCGGCGAGCTCCTGGCGGAGCTGCAGTGGCTCACCCCGGAGCAGTCGGCCGCCGTCATGGACGATGAGCAGCTCGGGCAACGCGTACGGGCCGAAATGGGCGATGTGACCATCTATCTCGTACGCCTCGCCGACGTCCTGGGCGTCGACCTGGTCCAGGCAGCGCTGGACAAACTGGAACAGTCCAGCCGCCGGTACACCGTCGAGGCCGCGTACGGCTCGGTCGCAAAGATCAACGGTGATCACCCGCCGGCTTGATGGCTACTCTATCCAGGCGTCGCTAAAGTCGGCGTTGTCCGTATGCGGTCCGACAGGCTTCCTGTACCTGGATATGCCTCCCATCCGCACGATCGATTCGTGCTGCCCGGGGGCAATGGTCCATGTCGGCGTTCCGCGTCTCCGCGGCCGGTCTGCTGCGCCTCGCTACGGAGGGCACCCTGGCCGACCGCGTCGCCGAGCAGGTCTGGATGAGCGGGCACGGCGTCAGCCCCGCCGAACGAAACGCCTGGTCCCGTAGCCTGCCGATCCTCGCCCAGGACCTCGCCGATGCGGGCCTGCACGAGGTCGAGGTGCTGATCGAGTATCAGCTGCCACTGACCAGCCGGCGCGTCGACGCGGTGCTGGCCGGCGTGCATCCGGAGACCGGCGCGGATTCGTTCGTGGTCGTCGAGCTCAAGCAGTGGTCCTACGCCACCCGGTATGAAGAGTCGGACACGCTGGTGGACGTCGAGCACACCGCCGGCCCGCGGTTGCACCCGGGCATCCAGGTCGGCGACTACTGCCAGTACCTCATCGACTTCCTCGGCCTGCTCGCCGATCACCGCAACACCGTCCGCGGAACCGCCTACCTGCACAACGCGGTCGACCGGGACATCGCCGAACTGCTTGAACGCTCTCCCACCGAGCAGAGCCGCATCTTCACCAAGCAGCGGCGCGGCGACTTCCTCGACTATCTGCGCGCCTCGTTGGACGCCGGCGAGCCGGGTGCGGCCGCCGCCGATCGATTCCTGAAGAGCACGGTGCGCCCGAGCCGCCACCTGCTGACGTACGCGGCCCGTGAGCTGAAGGACCGCTCGCACTTCACCTTGCTGGCCCAGCAACGCTTGGCATACGAACTGGTTCTGCATGCCGTCGAACGCGCCCGCGCGGCGGACCACAAGAGCGTCGTGGTGGTCTCCGGCGGTCCGGGTAGCGGCAAGAGCGTCATCGCGCTGAGCCTGCTCGGCGAGCTGGCCCGGCAGGGCCGACCGGCCCTGCACGCCACCGGCTCGAAGTCGTTCACCCAGACGCTGCGCCGTTACGCCGGCAAGGGTTCCACGCGGCTGAGGAGCCTGTTCCTCTACTTCAACAGCTTCATGACCGCCGACCGCAATGGCATCGACGTGCTGATCTGCGACGAGGCACACCGGATCCGGGAGACCTCGGTCAACCGCTTCACCCGGGCCGCCCAGCGCCAGGCCGCTCGCTCCCAACTCGAGGAACTCATCGCCGCGGCCCGGGTCCCGGTCTTCCTGCTCGACGAGCACCAGGTGGTCAAGCCCGGCGAACTCGGCAACGTCGACATCATCACCTCGGCGGCGAGGCGACTGAATATCGAGGTAGATCTGGTTTCGTTGCACGACCAGTTCCGCTGCGGCGGCAGCGAGGCGTACGAGCAATGGGTTCTGAGCCTGCTCGGCCTCAACGGCCTGCACCCGGCGGTCTGGGAAGGTGACGGCCGCTTCGACCTGCGAGTCGCCGAGACTCCCGAGGAGATGGAGTCCTTCCTCGCCGACAAGCAGGCCGCCGGCGAGACCGCCCGGATGACCGCCGGCTACTGCTGGCCCTGGAGCGACCCTCGGCCCGACGGCACGCTGGTCGACGACGTACAGCTCGGCAGCTGGTCACGGCCGTGGAACGTCAAGAGCGATCGCAGTATCGGCGACGCACCCGGCAGCCCGTACTGGGCCACCGACCCGAACGGCTTCGGCCAGGTGGGATGCATCTACACCGCGCAGGGCTTCGAGTACGCCTGGTCCGGCGTCATCATCGGGCCCGACCTGATCGCCCGGGACGGTCGGCTCATCACCGATCGTGGTCAGTTCAAGGACCCGAACTTCCGCAGTCGTAGGACCGTGAGCGATGCGGAGGCCGACCGGCTTATCCGCAATACCTACAAGGTCCTGATGACGCGGGGAATGCGCGGCACCATCCTGTATGCCGCTGACCCCGGGACCCGTGCCTTCCTGGCAGGCCTGGTTCAGGTGCGCCGCGGCCTCGAAACCGTCTACGAATAGCGACGGCCAGCCGCTTGGCAGGGCAGCCAGCGGAAGCGGGCGTGATATAAACTTTCGACGCCTTTGATATCATCACCGTAACGCGTCACCGCTGAGGAGGGACCGCTATGTCGCGCACCATCCTTGACGTGGATGACGACCTGCTCGCCGAGGCGGCGAAGATCTTCGGCACGACGACGAAGAAGGCCACCGTGAACGCCGCCCTCCAGGCCGCCGTGAATCGAGAGAAGCGCCGCGAGTTCGCCGACTGGCTCAAGTCCGGCGGCCTCCCCGACCTGACCGGGTCGGTTGGCACGGCGAACTCCGACGCGGCGTGAGCCGCGAACGCTACCTCGTCGACAAGTCGGCTCTCGCCCGCTGGCCGAAGCCCGCCGTGGCTCACGTTCTCGACGAGCTCTCGGACCGCGGGCTCCTGGCCGTGTGTGGGGCGGTAGAGATCGAGGTCATCCACAGCGCTCGCACCGCCAAGAACGCCCAGCGAGCGCGCTGGCTGCTCCGAGGCTTCGACTGGCTGGCGATGCCGGACGAGATCTGGGACCGCGCCATCGACGTCCAGATCCAGGCGCTGCACAAGGGCAATCACCGCGCCCTGTCGATGGCCCACCTGCTGATCGCCGCAACCGCCGAACGGCACGGCGCGTCCGTGCTGCACTACGACGGCGACTTCGACATGATCGCAGCCATCACGGGGCAGCCGACCGCTTGGGTGGTCCCGGCTGGAAGCGCGGATTAGTTAGGCGCCAGCACCCTGCCGGTGAGAACATCGTGCCCGGCCACGCCGTGTAATGACCTCGTTAACTCTGTCCAGCTCCACTCGCGGCTCGCCGCGCCGTGCGTTAGCCTGACCGCTCGGAGAACACCGGGTAACGGAAGGCAGCGCGATGGCCGGTGCAACGGTCGACGTCAACACCAGTCCCGACGGCACTCTGGTCATCCATCCCGGCGGCAGCCTCGACGCTACCGACGCGGTCGACCTTCGGCACACCCTCGTGCACGCCATACGCCACGCCCGGCCTCTTCGGCTGGTTCTCGACCTCACCGACGTGCAGGACCTCGACCCGACCAATCTCGGCACCCTCGCGGCCGCATGCCTGATCGGCGACGACCACCAGGTCGCGGTTTTCCTCGATCATTCCTCGGCGGCCATCGCCGGCCGGCTGACCGCGGCCGGCGTTCCGGCCCACCGGCTGCGGCACGTCGTCGTGTAGACAACCGGACGGTGTGCGGCAAGCTCCTTCGAGCCCGGAAGAAGAAGGCCGCGGTCGTCCCGTCGTCTATGCCTCCGGCGAGCTCACCGTGCGCTGCTGCCAGGAGAACACCTGATCGGTCCGGGGGTCGACGGTGACCCGCAGCCACTGGCTGGCGGTGTCACCGAAGGTTTCCAGCCGGGTCAGGTTCGGCACGCCGGCGTAGTCCGGTTCCACCTCGTACACATGCTCGTCGCCGTGGACGAGCAGCACCGGGCGCTGGTAGGCCGCGGCCCGCGCGGCGATCCGGGCCCGGATCGCCGCGTATCCCGGCGTGGCGACCGGCTCGGCCTGCATGAGCAGCAGGACCCCGGCGGCGTCGGTGGACCGGGCGGTGGCGAAGGCGGCGTCGATCCAGTCGAGCGCCGCCGCCTGCCGGGCCTCGAACTCGGCCAGCCGCAGGTCGGGCCGGTCGCCGCCGGGCAGCTGGGCCCACGGCGCCAGGTCGTTCTCGCTGCCCACCACGTGAACGGTGGCGAAGACGACGCTGCTCGCGGCGAACAGGACGTTCTCGCGGTATGCCGCGTGGCGGGGGTCGTCGGCCTGGGTCCGCACCCTCATCTGCCGGCCGCCGGTGGTCTGGCCCGCGACGGGGAAGAAGAACCGGCGTACCGCCTCCAGGCGTTCGGTCGGCAGGTATCCGCCGGCGGCGGTGCGGTGGCAGTCGGTCCATTCGTTGTCGCCCGGCGTGAGCACGAACGGGTCGGCGAACGTGTCGTAGAGCGCCGCGAGGTCGGCGAACCGGGCGTCGTCGCAGGTGGACGACCCGTTCTTGACATCGCCGGCGTGCATCACGAATCGGATCCTGGGGTCGGCGTTGATCTCGTCGACCAGGGCGGGGAACATAGCGCGCTGGGCATCCCCGTACGGGGTGTCGCCAAGCAGGGCGAAAGTCACGGGCGCGGCGGCGGGACCGGCGGGTCCGCCTCCGCCGGGTGCGGCGGTCGCCGGGCCGGCCAGCATGAGGCAGCTGCTGACGGCGCCGGCGACGGCGGCAACAAGACGTGGACGCATGGAAGGGATTGTCGGCTGACTCGCCCGACCGCCCGGTTAGCTTCGGACGGCCTACCGGTGACCATTGCCCGGCGTCCGGGTGGCGGACGAAGCCTACCCGGACGAAACGGATGCACCACTCTTCGTCAGCGCATGCATGCGGTCTGCGGCTATCTCGTGCGCTTGGAGGAAGGCCGTTACGGCGGCACTCCATGGGTACTGTTCCGCCTGGCCGCGCGCCGCCGCACGGCGGTCGCTCACCGGCCGGGCGAGCAGGCGCCGGACAGCGACGGCGTAGCGGTGGCCACCGTCCCGCGCGGCGATCCCGGCGTCGCCGATGACCTCCGGCAGCGCACTGTCGGCGCTCACCACGACGGGCGTACCGCTGGCCAGGGCTTCGAGCGCGGCCAGCCCGAACGTCTCGATGGGGCTGGGCGCGAGCACCACGTCCGCGGTGGCCAGAAGCGCGCCGAGCTCGCGGCGGTCACCCAGGTGGCCGGCGAACCGTACCGGCAGGCCCCGCCATTCGGCCTCGGCGCGCATGGCGGACTCCATCGGGCCGGTGCCGGCGACCACCAAAACCGCCGGAACACCCGAGCCGCGCAACGCCGCGAGCGTCGCCAGCGACCGGCGTGGCTTCTTCTCCATCGACAACCGGCCACAGTGCACCAGCAGGTGTTCGTCGCCGGCCGCATATCGTCGGCGAAGGGCCGGGTCGTACCTCCCGGGGGAGAAGGTGTCGAGGTCGACGCCCAGCGGTGCGCGGGTCACGTTCGTCGCGCCGATCCGGGCGAACTCCGCTGTGGACCACGCGGTGGTGCACACCACCAGATCGAAGCCCTCGGCGGTACGGGCGTTCAACCGGTCGGCGATCCGTCCGCTCGGCATGCGACCGGGACCGAGCTGGCCGAGCAGCCCGGCCAGGCTCTCATGCGAGATCATCATGGCGGGGATGCGCATTTGCCGGGCCCACCCACCGATCCAGCGCAGCGTCGAGCGGTCGTGCACCTCCACCCGCTGCGGGCGCAGCCGGCTGAGGAGGATGGCGACCCGGGCCCGGTCGAGCAGCACCCGGTAGCCGCCCATGCCGGGCACCACCGGGCCGGGAATGGTCACCACCCGGCCCTGCTCGGTCATCACGTCGCCGGCCGTCGCGCCGGGCACGATCAGGGTGGTGTCGTGTCCCGCGGCCCGGTAGCCGGCCCCGAGCTGGTGCAGAGCGGTCCGCAGACCACCGGACGTGGCGGTGACGAAGTTGGCGACGCGGACGATTCTCATGCCGCCGCCAGCCCGTGCGCGGGGACGCCGGCACTGAGAACGTCGGCGTAGTGGCCGAGCAACTCGTCACCGACCGCGGACCAGCTGCGGCCCTCGACCGCCGTGCGACCGGCCGTGCCGAACAGTCGCCGGCGCTCCGGATCGCCGGCCAGCCCGGCGACGGCGGCCGTGAAGCCCTCGGCCCGATTCGGCGGCACCAGGTACCCGGTACGCCCGTCCTGCACGAGATCGAGAGGACCGCCGGACGCCGGAGCGACCACCGGCAGGCCACTGGCCATCGCCTCCTGCACGGCCTGCCCGAAGGTCTCGTACGGTCCGGTGTGGGCGAACACGTCGAGGCTGGCGTAGATCCGGGCCAGCTGCGCCCCGTGCCGGGTACCGAGGAACACCGCGGTGGGTAGCGCGTGACGTAGCGCCGCAGCGGCCGGACCGTCCCCGACCAGCACGAGCCGCACGCGGGGCAGCCGGGCCACGCCGGCAAGGAGCTCCACCTGTTTCTCGACGGCCAGCCGGCCCACGAAGCCGACCAGCACCTCGCCGTCCGGTGCGAGCGCGCGGCGGATGCCGGCGCTGCGGTGGCGCGGGTGGAATCGCAGGTCGTCCACTCCCCGGCGCCACAGGTGGACGCGCTCGACGCCGTGTGCGACAAGGGCCGCCACGGCTTCGGTGGAGGGCGCCAGCGTCCGGGCCGCCGCGTTGTGCACGGACCGGATCCAGCGCCACGCCGCCCGCTCGGTCGTACCGATCCGGTACGCCCGCGCGTACGCTCCCACGTCCGTCTGATAGACCGCGACCGAGGGCAGCGTCAGCGCCTTGGCCGCGGCCTGACCCCACGCGCCCAGGACGAACGGGCTGGCCAGATGCACGAGGTGGGCGCCGTGCCGGCGGATCGCCGCGGTCACCGCGGGAGTCGGCAACCCCAGCCGGATCTGCGGATACCCGGGCATCGGCAGCGAGGGGATCCGCACCACCGGATAGGGCAGCTCGCCGAGGAATCCGCGCACCCGGGGCGGCGGCTGCGGCGCGATCACCAACGGTTCGTGACCGCGCCGGACCAGATGCTCCGCCACACGAAGCACCGAATGGGCTACCCCGTTGACGTCCGGGGGGAACGACTCCGTGACCAGCGCGATACGCATGCCTACAGCCCAACCCCGGCGGCGGTCCGGTCAGCCACACCACCGTGACGAGCAGCGAAACGATCAGCGACAATACCGCTGGCGGCACCGCTCGGGCGGCCCGTCGGCGATATATTGCGTTGCCAACGCCTACGCACCGTCGGGCAGCATGGTGTCGTGGACATCCGGGGACCCGCACGCTACCTCTGGTGGCTCACCAGGAAGCTGAAGGGCCGGGTCCTGCTCGGCGCGATGTTCGGCTCTCTCTGGTTCGCCAGCCTGGCCTTCACGCCGTACCTCTTGTCGCAGGCCATCGACCGCGGTCTCGCCCCGCGGCGACCGGCGACGCTCGTCGCCTGGACGGCGGCGGTCCTGCTGGTCGGCATCGGGAGCGCGGCCCTGGGCATCATGCGGCACCGTTCGATGACCAAGTTGCGGATGGCCGCCGCGCTGCGTACCGCCGACGCGGTGCTGGTACACGCGACCCGCCTCGGCGCCGCATTGCCCCGCCGGGTCACGTCCGGCGAGGTGGTCACGATCGGCATCGCCGACGTGTGGAGCATCGGGCGGGCGATGAACGTGGGCGGAATCGGCGTGGCCAGCCTTTTTGCGTACGGTGTGGTGGCGGTCTTCCTGTTTCGCACCTCGCCGTCGCTGGCCGTCGTCGTCCTCGCCGGCGTGCCGGTCGTCGCCGTGGCGGTGGGCCCGTTGCTGATGCGCGTGCAGGCGGCCGGGGGACGGTACCGCAAGCGGCAGGGAGCGCTGGCCGCCCAATTGGTCGACGTGCTCACCGGTCTGCGCGTCCTGAACGGCCTGGGCGGCAAGGAAAGCCACCTGGCACGGTACCGCCACCACTCCGCCGAACTGCGCGATCTGGGCTACCGGATGGGCCGGGTGAGCAGCTGGGTCGGCGCGCTCGGCGAAGGGCTGCCCGGGGTCTTCCTCGCGGTCGTGATCTGGCTGGCCGCCCGGCAGGCGGCGGCCGGCGAGCTCACCGCGGGTGAGCTGGTCGCGGTGTACGGCTACACGGCGATGCTGGTCATTCCCGTAGCCGTACTGATCTTCTGCGGATTCGACGTCGCCCGTGGTCTGGTTTCCGCCCGGCACGTGGTCGCGTTCCTCAGCCTCCCACCGGACGACACCGCCGGCGGCCCGGCGCCCGCGGCGCCCGCCGTTCTGCACGATCCGGTCTCCGGCGTGCGAGCCGAGCCGGACCGGCTCACCGCGCTGGCCGGGGCACGGCCGGCGGACGCGGCCGCGGTGCTCGAGCGGCTGGGCCGGTACGGTGCGACCGACGCGACCTGGGGTGGCGTACGCCTGGACAGCATCGCTCGGGACGAGGTGCGTGCCCGGATCCTGGTGGCCGAGCACGAGGCCGCGCTGTTCGCCGATCCGCTGCGCGAGGTGATCGCCGGCCGTGGCACCCCGCGCGACGACCGGATCGGCGAGGCGATCGACGCCGCAGCAGCCCACGACGTCGGTGCGCCGGATCATCCGGTCGAGTGGGGCGGGCAGAACCTCTCGGGCGGCCAGCGGCAGCGCGTACGGCTGGCACGGGCGCTCTACCAGCAACCGGAGATGCTGCTCGCGGCCGAGCCCACCTCGGCGGTGGACGCACACACCGAAGCCGCGATCGCCGGACGACTCCAAGCGTTCCGGGCGGGCCGGGGCACGGTCATCGCGACCACGTCGCCGGTGTTGCTCGACCGCGCCGACGTGGTGCACTACCTGGTCGGCGGCCGGGTGGCCGCCAGCGGCACGCACCGCGAACTCCTGGCCACCGAGCCCGGTTACGAACGACTTGTCGCCCGGACGTTCGGCGAGGTCTTCGCGGAGGAGGAGGCGTGAGTGCCGCGCTTCCCGTCGCCGACCAGCGGCTTGTCGGCCGCGCGGCGCTGCGCCTGATCGCCGCCGACCGGCGCACCGTCGGCCTCATGGTGTTCCTCAATTCCCTCGCCGCCGTCGCCGGCCTCGCCGGGCCGGGGCTGCTCGGCCGGATCATCGACACGGTCACGGCCGGGCACGGCGCCACCCGGGTGGACCGGCTGGCCGTCGCCGTGCTGGCGTGCGCGGTCGCGCAGACGCTGCTGTCCCGGTACGCGTTGACGATCGGTTACCGCTTCGGGGAACGCACCGCTGCCCGGATCCGGGAGGAATTCCTGCAACGGTCACTGGACCTGCCGGCCGCCGTGGTGGAACGGGTACCGGCCGGCGACCTCACCGCCCGTGGAACGACCGATGTGGACGCGGTCGCGGCGACCCTGCGCGACGTGTTGCCGGAAGCATTCATCTCGATCGTGCAGATCCTTTTCATCACGATCGCGCTGATGGTGCTCAGCCCCCTGCTCGGGGTGGCCGGTCTCCTCGGGCTCTCCGGCATCGTGTTCACCACGCGCTGGTACCTGCGCCGGGCCCGCGACGCGTACCTGCGCGAGGGCGCCGCCAACTCGGTGATGGCCGACGAACTCGCGGCGACGACCGCGGGCGCCCGTACGATCGAGGCGTTCGACCTGGGCGAACGGCGACTCGCCAAGGGTCGTGCGGCGATCGCCGAGACCCGGCGGACCCGGCTGGCCACGCTGCGCCTGCGAACGGTCTTCTTTCCGCTGGTGGAGACCTCGTACGTGATCCCGGTCGTGCTCGTGCTGCTGCTCGGCGGCTGGCTCTCCGTTCGGGGGTCGGTCACGCTCGGCACGGTCGCCGCGGCCGTGCTGTACCTGCGGCAGCTCATCGGACCCCTCGACGCCATCATGATCTGGATCGAGCAGCTGCAGAGCAGCACCGCATCGTTCGCCAGAATCGAGGGGCTCGCGGCGGTACCCGTGGACCAGACCCGCTCGGTCCGGCAACCGGACGGCGACCGAATCGAGGTGCGCCGGGTGCGTTTCGCGTACGAGCCCGGGCGGGACGTTCTGCACGACGTGGACCTGACCGTACGGCCGGGGGAGCGGCTCGCCGTCGTCGGCCTCTCCGGCGCGGGCAAGTCGACCCTCGCCCGGCTGATCGCCGGCGTGGACCGGCCTCGAACCGGCTCGGTGACCGTGGGCGGCGTGCCCATCGCCGACCTGTCCCCCGACGAGCTGCGCCGGCACGTGGTGCTGGTGACGCAGGAACACCACGTCTTCCGCGAATCGCTGCGCGAGAACCTCATGGTTCCCGCGCCGGACGGGGCGCTACGGCGGGCGTTGCAGGTCGTCGGCGCCGACTGGGCCGACGACCTCGACGCGGACCTCGGCGACAACCCGCCGGACGGCGGCCAGGCGCAACAGCTCGCGCTGGCCCGGGTGGTGCTCGCCGACCCGCACACGGTGATCCTCGACGAGGCCACCGCGCTGCTCGACCCGACCGCGGCCCGCAGCGCGGAACGTGCCCTGGCCGCGGTGCTGCACGACCGTACGGTCATCGCGATCGCCCACCGCCTGCAGACCTCGCACGACGCCGACCGGGTGGCCGTCATGGACGGCGGCCGGATCATCGAGCTGGGCAGCCACGACGAACTGATCGAGGCCGACGGCCCGTACGCGGCCCTCTGGCGCTCCTGGCATGGTTGAGGGGCGGCTATCGGCTGGGGACGGAGCGCGGTAGCCCGAAGGCGGGGAAGACGCTCTTCTCGAAGTGGGTCATGGCGCAGATCCGGTCCCCGCTGAGGGTGAGGACGTAGAGCCCGGTCCCGTGGCTGATGCCGTGGGAGGTGCGCAGATAGGCCCCGAACGCCGGCTGGCCGTTGGCGCGCGTCGGGATGAGCTGAAACCTGCGACCCGCGCCGAAGATGCCGGCGCAGAAGCGGGCCACGACGTCCCGGCCCTCGTACTCGAAGGCCATCGGCGGCATCGACATGAAGACGTCGTCGGTCAGCAGGGCCACCAGGGCGGGGACATCGGCGGATTCCCACGCCCGGACGAACTTCGCCACAGCGGCATCCTCGGCGGGTGGGCGGCGGTCGGTTCCGGGTCGCCGGTACCGAAGGCCGGCGCGCGCCCGTTTGAGGGCGCTCTTGACCGACTCGACGCTCGAGTCCAGCATGTCGGCCGCCTCGTGCGCGTGGAAGCCGAGGACATCGCACAGGATGAGCACGGCGACCTGGCGGGGCGGCAGGGTCTGCAGTGCGGTCACGAAGGCCAGGGAGATGGCTTCGGTCTGCTCGTACCTGGCCTCCGGGCTGGACGATCCGTCGATGGCACCCGTGAGCAGCGCGTCGGGAAACGGTTCGAGCCAGACAATGTCGCCCAGCCGGGTCGGCTCGAGCAGTGCGACGTTGGGCACGTCCCACTCCTTGGCCGAGCGTCGACCGGCTGACCGGCGCGCGTTGAGGCACCTGTTGGTGGCGATGCGGTAGAGCCAGGTGCGCAGCGATGCGCGTTCCTCGAACCCCCCGAGGCCCTGCCAGGCGGCCAGCAGCGTGTCCTGCAGGACCTCCTCGGCGTCCTGGAACGATCCGAGCATCCGGTAACAGTGCACCTGCAACTCTCGCCGGTGCGGATCGGTCAGCTCCCGGAACGCGTCGCCGTCCCCGGTGCGCGCCCTGGAGATCAGATCGGCTGCTAGGTTCGCCACCCTCAGTCACCCCTCGTCCGCCATCGTGCCGCACTTCTCGGTATGTCGACACCGGGCGAGGAGCGAACGGGGCGGCCCTCTTCTCGCCGTCGCGGTGTCTACACCGTGGTAATCGACGACGGAGGACCGCCATGGGAAAGATCGTTATCAGCGAGAACATCTCGCTCGACGGAGTCATCCAGGACCCCACCGGCGAGGAGGGCTTCAGCTTCGGCGGCTGGTTCGCTCGGGTGGGGACCAGAGACCGGGAAGAATGGGCCGCAGTCGCGTACGACGAGGCGGTGGGCGCCGAGGCGCTGCTGTTGGGTCGGCGGAGCTACGAGTGGTTCGCCGCGCGGTGGACTTCTCGGAGCGGTGCATGGGCGCAGCGGCTGAACAGCATGCCCAAGTACGTCGTCTCCTCGACCCTCGAAGCTCCCGGGTGGAACAACACGACGGTCCTGAAGGGCGGGGTACGGGAGGCGATCTCGAAGCTGAAGCAGGAGACGGAAGGGGACATCGTCGCCTACGCCAGTGGCCGGCTCGTGCGCACGCTGATCGAGCACGACCTCGCCGACGAACTGCGGCTGATGATCTATCCGTTCCTGCTGGGGGCCGGGGAGCGCCTCTTCGGCGAGAACAGCGATCGGAAGCCTTTGCGCTTGATCGGCACGCGTACGGTCGGTGACAGCCTCGCCCTCCTCATGTACCGGTGTTCGTGATCGCAGCTTCGATTCGGGCCACCGTCTCCGTGGGGTCGGCAACCCCGATT